>OGZY01000043.1_pt1 | contig 94013 bp, 93 predicted proteins | sample 1576911 | NCBI WGS metagenome assembly OGZY01 (sample SAMEA3541488, study PRJEB24748) | human gut metagenome | biome: human gut; feature: human-associated habitat; material: faeces | place: China | collected 2012 | reverse complement strand
AATTGGGTAATAAATTTTACTTATTTAGTGTGTCCACTTGACAGGGACCAGATCAGATTAAGGTGTTTTTTTTTGACTACGATTTGACTACTTCTATTTGCACTTATTCACACTTGTTCACACCAATTTTACAAATGAAATCATATATACAAAAAAAACGTTTCAGCCTTTATTCATCAGCTGAAACGCTATTTTCCAAATGGTGCACTGTTTTCCAGTGAAACGAACAATTTGGATGTTTTTTATATCCAAATAGTATCTACTCAACTTTTATCTCTCAGTCATCTCCTGTGACCACTTATATTATATTAAATTTCGTGTTATTTTTCAATCACTTTTTTTATTTTTGCATGCAATTTTATTTATAGATATATTCAATTTTAATAATCGTCTTTTTATCCAGATCTATGGTCATGGTTAAAATCGCTCGTTCCACAAGTGCATGTTTTTCATTGTCATTCAAAGAACCCCAGTTTCGCTCATTTACTATCTTTACACTTCCTGCCATCGCCTTGTATTTTGCAATTTGCTTTTCTATTTCATTAACAGCGATTGTATATGCATCCACAGTCATTTTTTCCTGTGTATATCGTTTAGTAAGTTTCTTTATTTTGATTTTCAAAGAATTTATATTTTTCTCTATTTCCTCTATGTCACTTTTAAGTTCCAATGACCTCAAGACCTTTATCATATCTAATAGCGTCATATCTACAACCATATCCTGGTTTATTCTTTTCTTACATTTTTTGCAATAATAATAAAAATATTTTTTATCTTTTTTATGTGTAGGAACTCCAAAAGTTATATTTCCGCAATCAGCACATCTAATCTTATGACGGAACCAGTATTTCGCTTGTTCCCCACCATAGTCACAATGTTTTTTCCCAGTAATTTCTTGAGCTTCCTTCACAATTTCTTTTTTTATAATTGCTGGCATAACGTCATTAAATACATAACCTTTATATGAAAATTCTCCATAATATCCTTGTTCAAAGAGAATCTTCTTAACACGTTTTGTAGATAGATATAAATTGTATTTTCCTTGAACGTATTCAGATATACCCGCATACGGCATCCCACCTATTGCAAGAGTAAATATTTCTTTAACTATCTTTGATTCATAAGGATCTATTGTCAAATAGCCATCATCATCTTTTTTATACCCAAGAGGGGATAGCGGTAATGGATACTTCCCTTCCGCTGCTTTTTGAAGTAGTCCATCATTTGTTCTTTCTATGATGATTTCTCGTTCCCACTGAGCTAAGATAGCCAACACCCCCATCAACATTCGTCCATTGGCCGTTTTTATATCTAAGTTATCCATGACTGCAACCAAATTCACATCATTGCCTAGAAATATCTGCAGCATACCATATATATCCAGTACACTTCGAGTCAACCTATCTAATTTGTAAATTACGACTTCATCTAGTTCTCCTGCCTGTATTTCTTCTATCATTTTTTGAAGTTGGGCTCTACGCATTGAACCAGCTGATACGCCCTTATCAACGAAGTATTTTACCTTCTTCACATCATATTCATACAGTTCTAAATACATCTTGCATTTTTCTTTTTGATTTTCAATTGAGTAACCAAAAATAGCCTGCTCCCTGCTGGACACTCGTGCATATATCCCTACCTTTATTTCTTTTCTATTATTTGATAGAGAATCTTTAACTTGATAATATATTTCTTTTTTTGAATCAGTATGCTTACACGCTTCTATAAAAAGAAATTTCTCAAAATAAGGAAGATATATATCATTACTGTGCAGCTTTAACTTATCAAAAATTGAATAAACACAAATTTTGTACTTGATGAGTTCAGATAAAAAGCTACTTAAAACTTCAATATCATCAGATATAGAATGTGTATTAACGATTATGAGATCCCTACAACCACTGTTTATTATTCGATCTATGAAATCAAACGGATTATCTCCTCTGTTTTTTTTAAGTATATAGAATTTTCATAGTCATATAAGTTTAAAAACAATTCTAATTTTCTTTTTTCATATGTATCTCCGCTATATAAAACCAAAGATAACATTTGTTTCTCGCTGTTACACACCACCATTTCTTCATTATTATTTCTTGTTGTCAAATTATTTCTCATTTTATTTACCTCCCATAACGCAAAAAAAGGAGATGCGCCATAAGGCACATCTCCCTTCATCCTCGTCACAGGATTGACTAAGGATTTTTTGTTGAGCACAGTAATTATATAGTATACTTTTGAAATTTGCAATATTTTTTAGTTATAATATGCATTTTTTCTTAAAAGTATAAAAATATTTCATTCCCTCACACTTAATATACATACTATTGCAAGACATTTGCTTTAGTTACTTTCTAATTTATTTGCTATTTTATTTACTTGTTCCTCTATAACATTTCAGATACAAAACATTCTATTATCGTTATTCATTATTGCTAGTGCTATTTTTTTCATCATTATATCGTTCATGGATATATGTTTCTAAGTTTTTTGTAACATAGAATTCCCAATATTTTTTAATATCCTCATCCATATAATCACTAATATTCAAATTTTTCTCAACTAATTCAATTTCTTGCGGTATTTCTGTTTTTGGAAATTCACAGATTTCGACTTCAGCATTTGCTCTTCGACCTGCATTTAAATGCCTAATGATTAAATTAAGAACCTCTACAATATAAAGATAAGTAGAACGATTTAAAAGAATTTTCTTGTTATTTTCAAGACAAAATTCCAATTTTCCATTAGTCAAAAACTCAGGTATTTCATCATATGTTAATGAAATTATAATATTTTCTCCAACACTCCTTGTAGCCCAACCTGCTCCACCTTCAAACATACAAAATTCACTATTTTTATATGCTTTACTTGTTAAATATAAAAGCAAAGCATTATCGTTAAGAATGTTTCTTTTAATTTGATCAGCTAACGCTTCGGTATTTTGATATTGATCCACACTGTCATCTCTTGATGTATAAAAGAATTCTGAACTTTTTGCACCTCTTTTTCGTAAAAGGTTGTAAAGAAAGTCCGTAATAATTTTATCCACACGAGAATGAGATATAAACACAATATAATCATTTTTAGGTACTACATTACCTTTTATTTTATTTGATATTATAGATGCAAGTTCAGATTTTTGACCATTTGTTAAGACATTAAACTTTTCAAATTCCGCTTCTATTTCTTTACTAAATTGTTGCTTTGCACTAGTATTTTGTTTTTCTACTAATTTTTTTTCTTCTTTTTTTATTTTATCATTCAATGCCGATCTTTTGTTAATTAAGTCTGTTATAATTTTTCTTACAAGACTATCTAAAAGCTGAACTCTAGGGTCATGCTCATCTAATCCTTGTCGATTTGAAGTGGCAATGTCAGGAAGATCATCTTCATCCAAAATATCAAAGTGTATTTCTCCTTCAATATAGTTAACAAAAGCTTGAGTATTTCTAATTACATTCAAAAAATTTTCAATAGCTAATTTATTTCGAATATATAACCTAAGTTGTATTGGATTATAAAATTTATTTCTAGAAAATAACGGATCATGCTCTTTTGCTAAATCATTATCTATTGTCGCGTGTAATCCAACCCATCCAGTCAGTGAATATTTTTTTGAAACCGTCCTTCCAGTTAAATCTATACAATCAATACTACCATTTACTTCCAAATGTTCAATATTAGAAAATTCATTTGCTTCAAGTGTATGATAATAAAACTGTTTTCCATTTAATTTGTTATATGGGAATTTTGTAATATTATCTTTATTATTTTCAATAATTTGCAAAATATTAGATTTTTTATCTTCAGCACAATAAGAAATAAACGCCATATTTTTAAAAGCAATTTCTTTTTTTATTTGTTTAAAATCTATAATTTTATTATTTGAATCATTTACGCAAAGATAAATACAACGTTTTCCCATAGAATCTAAAGCGAAATAATTAGATAATTTTTTAGATAAGGCTTCAAAAGCAACACTACCAAGACCAGTCAAATTTACATGATTCATACGCAATAATGTTCCTGTTGAACATTCTCTCCATCTATGAATACATTTTATATCAATATCGTCATGTGTCCTTGACAAAAAGGGATGTTCATTTTCATCATTAGTATTTTCCTGATAAACCATCTTCCATTTTGTTTCTTCATCCACCGTCTTTGTAATCAAATAATAATTTTCTGAAAGATATAGTGCTGCTAATTTTCCAATACCTTTACGCCCCATTGTCAAATAATTATCATCTGATTTTTTTTTAGGATTTAATCGTTTGTTATAACCAACTTTAGCATAGGTTTCTATACCTAAACTATCCATACCAGAACCATCATCAAATAATTCTATAATAGCGTCATTTTTATTTGATATATCAACATAAACGAAAACATTTTTGGCTCCTGCATCAAAGCCATTAGCTACTAACTCCGATATCGCACTCCACGCATTAGAGTACAAGCTCTTTCCAAGCAATTTTAATGCGAGCCAACCAAAAGAAAAATCAACTTTATTGATATCATTACTCATCATTCTTTCTCCCATCTTTTAAAACATCTTTTTACTTCTTTTGCTAATTCAATTGCTAGTAATGGTGGAACTGCATTTCCAATCTGAGTATTTTTTTCATTTTTATTTCCACAAAAAACAAACCAATCTGGAAATGATTGTAATCTCGCTCCTTCTCTAGTGCTTAAAGCCCTATTTTGTAATGGATGAATACACCTTAATGCAGAAGGAGTTCCAAAACTATTTGTAATAGTAGTTGAAGGTCTATCCCACCATAATCGACCATAAGTATTATCGTAACCTGAAGTTAAGTAGTACTTTTTATCTAAAATACCTTGCTCTACAAGATTATTGAAATACTTTTTGCCTTCTCCTTGAATCACGTTTTCTATAACTGTTCTTATTTTATCACCATAATGACCAATAAAATGATCATTTAATTTTTCACTTCCATTTCTCATAAGCTCTTGGTATATATTTAATGGTTCTATGCTATATATTTCAGAACTTTCCCCTTGATTAAGAGGTGGTAAATCTGAGATTGCATCTTTAACAGTTAAATAAGGAAGTTTTTTTTTATTCTCCCCGTACTTTGGCTCTGGAAAACGCCAACAATTACTATCTAAATCACTTCTTATCCCGACAAGAAAGACTCTTTCCCTACTTTGAGGAACACCGAAATCTTTAGCATTTAGTACTTTTTGTTTAATTTCATAACTTAATGTTCCATTTCCATAGATATCAGAAAACATGTTTTTTATATCATTTAATACAGGAGTATTTTTGTCATTTTTCATACTTAATAAACCTGTAACATTTTCAAAAATAAACATTTTAGGTTTTAGAATACCTAATAATCTAATATATTCATGATACATTTTTGCTCTTTTATCATATTGTCTTTTCCCTACTGTGCTATATGATTGACATGGTGGTCCCCCAATTACTAAATCAATGTTTTCTAAATTAAAATCAAAATTATTCAATGTTTCAATCGTAATATTAGCAATATCATCATGAATCAATGGTATATTTGGAAAATTTTTATGAAAAGCATTTGCCGCACTATCTGCAAATTCATTAGCGAACAAAATTTTATTTTGGCGATTATTCACAAATTGATTATTTTTAATTTTATACTGAAACCCAAAAGTAAGTCCTCCAGCCCCAGAAAATAAATCTACTATATTCATAATTTTTTCTCCTTTTAGCTATATTTAATAGTTAATCAAAATTCAAAAATAATTAATATATTATGTGTTTTACTTGTGTAAATAAACACTTTAATAATCATATCCTATTCCTAAATTCAAAATGAGATACTTTTAATACGCCATTATTCTATTTAATTCGATAAACCTGATTTAATAACCTTTATAATTTTTTTCATTTTCTAACTTCATAATATCATCCCTTTAAATATAATCCCTATATTTTAATTTAGTTATCATGTTTAACAAATGATAGGGGCACATGATGTGCCCCTATCATTTCATATTGAGTTTTTCTGTTGCTCACCAATTATGTTAAATTTATATTATAATTATATCGAGAATCTAACATAATTCAATAGTTTTTATTCATAAATTATTATTTTTTCAAAGCACTATTGTAAAAATTCTAACTACAGTAATGAAGATTAAATATTCTTCGTTACTGAGTTATAATTTGCATTTTTATGCTTAAAAGTATAAAAAACACATTAGGTAACGCTACTCCGTTCCCCCACATTTTATATTCTGCAGTATCACAACGTGGTTGCTTTAACCACTTTCTAATTTGTTTATCTGTTTTAATCATTTGTTTCCCCATAATAACACTATATTCCTTGAATACTTTTTTCCAAAATTCAATCTCTTTTTCTGTAGGATCTTCTACACCCAAGCCATCACACCACCATATAGGAAATCCCTGCAATCTGCCACATTCAGCTGGTGTTAATCGTCTAACATATTTTTTATTACTTTTTTCTTCATCATACACAACAGCAACTCCACCTTGATTTGAAGCCGGCATATTCCCATGTGTATCTAACGTTCTAACGATTTTAGTATCTCGACAACTATGTCTTCTAATCTTTGTCCCAGGTGAAGTAATTCTTATGTCATAAAAATGAATGTGATTGTTACTTTTTAATTTTGTTTTTATACACTCCTTGCTTGTTAACTCATCTGCTTTTTCAAAGCTGCTTCCAATATAAGAGGAAGCTTTTTTCCATATTCCTGTGTTCTTCCTAGGATCTGTAAACACATTTTCCGACTTAAATAATATTTTTCCGGCACTTCTTCCTGTAAAATCTGCCACAAGGTAGATTCTTTTTCTTCTTTGGGGAACTCCCCAAAATTGAGCATCGAATACCCTCCATGCAATGGAAAAATCATTTGCCATGATTTCTCCTGCTGATGCCCATTTCTGTCTTGGAGGCATAGGAACAAAACACCCCTTCTTCTTGATTCCAATAATTGCTCCAAGCACTGTCTGGAAATCTTTCCCTTTGTTTGAACTGAATGCCCCAAGTACATTTTCCCATATGATAAATCTTGGATATTCCCCATCTGTTTTTTCCCTCATTTCCTTTACTACTTTTATCGCATCATAAAATAAACTTGATTTTTTTCCTCTTAGTCCACTTCTATTTCCAGCTACGGATAAGTCTTGACATGGACTTCCAAAAGAAATAATATCAACCGGAGGCATCATCCCTCCATCAAGATTCTTTATATTCCCTAAATGTAACATATTAGGAAACCTTTTCGTAGTAACCCTTATAGGAAATGGTTCAATCTCTGATGCCCATACTGGTGTAATTCCAGCAAGCATTGCACCTAGCGGAAAACCTCCACTACCATCAAACAAACTCCCTAATGTTAAGTTATTTCCATCCATCCCTCCTTACCTTTATCAGTATAAAGCTTATTCTTACAAAATAGCTGTAAAAATAAATACATTTGTTCTTCTTATGAGTAATTAAATATAGTATAATCAAGAATGGGAAAAGAAAGGGGAATATTTATGAACTTTCTTATTTCCTGCAGACAGTTTGGCTATACCTACTTTCAACATTCCAATGTTGGAAATTTTATACATCATTGTATTAATTTTTTTAATAAGGGAACTTAAAAAGTAGTCTAATAGTCAACTGTCTGCAAAAAAGGAGTGGATGGCAGTCCACTCCTTTTCCTATGAAAAAGCTATACACTCTTTCAACATTCCATCTACAGTATATCATAAAAAATAAAAAAGTAAAATGGGGCAACTAGTATTTGATAGAGTAAAAAAGTTATGGGATAAAAAAAGTAACAGACTCTGCTATAAGTGATATCAGAGATACACACAAAGGTCAGTTTGTTAATTTTTCTTAGGGCCAGTCGATAAAGAGATCCTTGTGTGAATAGTATATCACACGTTCCCTAAAGTATTTCTAATAATCATTGATATCGAATGAAAAATAGAGATTCCTCCATAATAATCTATCTCTCTTTATAAATCCCATAAACTTTTGACTCTATCATTAGTATTGCTGCATTAAAAAGATGGTAGATGTTATATTAGATAAAAAAATATTACAACACTTCTATTGATAGATCAAGAAGTCAACAAATTTTTTCTTAGCATAATGTAAAATCAAACTTATAAAAGGAGTGTTCAACTCACTCCTTTTATTTATTCTCCTACTCACTAAATTGATTAATATACATATCATTATGTGTGTATAAATCATATCTTATTCTGTCATTAACAAAAGTAACTGAAGCACTTTGTCTATCTGTAGTTATCTTTGCTAAATTCGCCTCTTTAACACCACCGCTTACCTCTTTAATATTTGTCAATGAGTATCTCGATACATCTACTTCACTTATCTCATATGTTCCTGCATTGATATCCTTCAATGCGATGTCTTTTTGTATATATACACCATCTTTGACATAATTCCCACTTTCAATGTCTTCTTTTGTGAATTGAATTGTAGCATAATATATTTGCTCTTCACCTAAATAGTCTGTTCCACTTATTTTGAATATAAATGTAGGTGTACCGTGTGCAAAATATATATCATCTTTCTTGATATTCTTTTTGATCACTACAGTCGGTTTTGGCAAAAATTCTGCATCTATCGTATGATCATCAGTAATGTTGCTAAAAGTATAAGAGTTTGGAAATTTCTTAATATCGACTTCTTTACCATCCACTTTCAGACTTCTTAAATAGTATCCATTATCAGGCTTATACGTTATCGTTCTGGATTCCCCTTTATTGATATGTTTTTGTGTTTCTGTAATCTTTCCGCCTTTTGCGGAGGTTTCTATCGTATATACGCGTTTATATCTTGCTTCTATCGTATGATCATCATTGATATTAGAAAAAGTATAAGAGTTTGGATATTTTGAAATATCTTTACTTTCTCCATCGACTACTAGATTTTCTAAGACATATTTACTTGAATCCATCGATGCATAACTAAACGTTCTGCTGTCTGTTGCATTAATACCATACTGACTTTCTGTAATATTGCCATTTAATGCTGATGAAATAATATTATGCGTTATAGAAGTATATACAATATTTGAATTGATACTTCCTCTATCGGTAGTAATTGTTGAATTATTTGGAATCTCATTTCTCCATCTCGATACATCGTAGCCTTTCTTTTTTTTACAAGGAACAATGAATCTGTAGCTTTTACCATAAAATGAAGAATCAGCAGTATTCTTTAAATTAAAAGTAACAGTTTGATTTGCAACATTAACATCAAACAACGATGTTACATTTTGTCCAGCATCATTCACTACAGAAATCTTATTCGTTTCAACACTAAAACAGTCTGCTACTGTATCCTTTACATTAAAATAGGAGTAATGATACCCTGTACCTTCCTGTGGTATTGTTGTATTTATTTCATAGTTAAATACATCATCATCGTGTACCGTAATATGAGATGCTCCATTTACCATTTCTGTTATAATCGGTGTGGAAAATCTTGCTACTGCTTCACCTGTAAAAATCCACCAGTAAAAAGATCTGCTTCCTAATTTAGTTGAAAAATTTGTATCCTCATCCCTTTGTCTGCCATATGTAAAATTAAAATAAGATGTTTCCGCTAAAATAGTCGTCCAATTAGTTTTTTCCCATTCTGTAACAGAGCTTGATGAGGGAAAATAAATCTTGTTGTCACTGGTCAGCAATTTAGTATCATTGCTTAAATACACTTGCTTTATACCTTGACCATCATTTAAAATCATATATTCTGTTGCATCCATATCTTGAAAAGTATTATGCATACTTACTTTTATTGGATTATTTGTTCCATGTTGATAAAAAGTAAAGCTCCATTTTAATCCTTTGAATGCAAAAGCCTGTGGCTGTGCTCTTATGCTTTTTTTATGAAAGATAATTGTCGGATAAGTCGGTCTTCCTTTATATGTACCAGACGGTCTTACAGCATTCCAATCTTCCAGCATTAATTTTAAATCAACGATTTGCCCCTTGTAAGTACCAACATTATTATAACGGACACCTACATTTCCCTTTTGAGAATTACTAGTTATTCTTGCTGTATCACATATTTCCCTATCAATATTTGTAATTTCCCCATTAACATCCTGATAATTGTCTTCATCATAATTCGTCATGCCAAACGGAATGGCTTGTGTGATTCCAGGAATGAATCTGGGAGTAAACCCATAGGCAGCATCCAACATCGTATCATTCGTTGCGTGATCAATAGATACAGCAAGCAATCTATCTGGTCTCACAAATATCATTGACATGAAAATACAAGCTGCAAAAACAAGAGTTTTACTAAGCTTTTTCATTTCTTTTTCCTCTCTTTCTTTGAATAATAAACAATATAAGGATGAAATTAGTAATACCTAAACTCCATGGCACTGTAGTATTTGTTAATACTCCTGTCCTTACATCTTCTTTTTCCTTATGAAGAAACTCAATATTTAATAGGTCATCTTTATTTGTATACTTATTATCGGCTTGTTCATCCAGCTTAATATGCACCCTGTACTGCCTGCTCTCGCTTGTCTGATAATCCTCTAAAGGTATTGACAAATGCTTTAATTTTTTATTTTCTACGATAGCATGATTATCTTCATAAACAGCAATAAAAACTATATCTTTAAAAATCGAATCTTCTGATGGTGTGATATTAAGTTTCACTTCCGCTTTATTTTCAGATCTATTCAGATATATGAAATCATACTCTACCTCATCTCCGGCGACCATCTTCTCATCGAGTTCGATTTTTACATCACCACTGTTTTCATCGTACTCGTTTGCATTAACTTTTGCTGGTTGAAACAGAGATAAAGATATCATCAGCATAAAGATCAACTCTTTCATTTTTCTACCTCCATTACCGTCTCGGTCGAATATATCTCAGAGTCAAAATTAGCACTTTGAACTGCTTCTGCTGTAACAATGACAGTTATTCTTTCTCCTTCCTGCATATCATCAATTATATCGGTAGGCATTCGCAGACTTTCAAACATCTCGACTTCTTTTTCTGATTCTATGCTTGTTGTAGAATAATAATATCCATCCTTTTCCAGTTTCCATTCATCAGTAACCCCCAGTAAATCCTCATTTATATTTTTCCCTGTACCATCATTAAAATACATCTCTGCTTTCCATCGTATGTTAGCATTGGCATTTAAATTCTGTACCCTCATATCAATATCCCTAACTTGTCCTGGGACTACATATCCATTTGTCTGTGCTTCATCTACTAAATCTATACGCACATTATCCGTTCCAAAAATAAAATGAAGATTTGTTTTTCTTATTGCATCTCCAAAAATCGAATACGTTCCAATTCCGATCACCATGAGAGATATAGCTATGATATTTCTCTTTTTCATCTAGCTACCCCCTCAAAAGCTTCCATCGAACTATTAAATCCATAGGCTTGCACACTTTCTGAATATACAATGACATCAAATTTTTCCTTATCATCATCAGAAATATCACCAATTTTTACAGAAGAAAACAAGGGTGAAGTTGATTCTCCAGCTTCTAAGATTTTTGCATAATACCAATAGTCACCATTTTTAATCCAGTTAGATGTATCATAATCAATATCAACTGGTATCTCTGAATTTGAAGGTTCTGCAAATACTCTCACATAACAAGGGATCGTTCCATTATTATTTACGCTTACCTGTTTTCTATAAGATGTATTGGCTTGATAATGTTCAGGTATATCGAAAATTTCTTCAATTTGAACCATATTACTTCCAAACGTAAAGTCATTTTCTTTTACGTTTGTATCTGTTAGAAACGCAGATGATTCAGAAGTAAAGAAGATAACAAGTGCTAGAATACCTATTGCAATTATCTTCTTATTCATTTTTATTCACCAACTTTATGTTCTGGATTTTGTGCTATAAATTTTTCATATGCTTCCTGCATGGTTCCTGTCTCTTCAGACTGTATTGCCATTGACTTAACAGTAATCGTTTCCGTCTGATCTTCCAGTCCTTGTGCTTCAATAAAATTTACAAATTGTACCGTATCAAACAATGTATCTGTTGTTTGTCCAGGTTCTAATACTTTTTTATATCCAAACACATATGTAGCATTATTATCATTTAGTATATGGGATAGCTGTTGCCATGTATCATTGTAGTGAAATTCAAATAATTCCGTTATGGCACGTTCGTTTTTAGAACCATCTTCTGCGTTAACGGTTATCGCATCAATCATCGGCATATCTACTTTAATAAATGCATAAAAAGCATTTTTTCCTGTATTCTCAATTTTTGGATCTTTGTTAATTCGATTCAATGGAACGATGTTTTCTGCAATATCTGGAATATCGTTCTTATTCATATCAGGATATGCATCCCATTTTTCTTCATGAAGAACAGAACGAACAGAACCTATTGTAAATACATTGTTTTTTACCGTACTGTCTGTAAAATATGCTAATGATGCACCTGAAGTTAATAACAATGCAGCTGCAATCCCAGATAAAATTTTAGTTTTTGTTTTCATTTTTACTCCTCCTCATAGTATATATAACTATATAATTTAAAAAGATAATTAAAATAATGACCGTAACTACTATATTTTTATGTAAAATTAAATCTTTTAAAACAAATCCTAAACAAGGTAAAACTACTATAACTTTTCCTACTATTTCTTGTTTCTTTACAGTCCTAAGGTCAACCGATTTATTAGCATCCCCCTTTAAAATAAATTCATCATCACTTATACGTTCAACAACACGATGCGTTACTACCTCCTTCTCATATATTTCATACGACACAACATCTCCCTCTTGAATCGTATAACCATGTTTTTGTTCAACAACTATGCTTCCAACTGGAATTTCAGGCTCCATACTTCCACTTACAATTACATATATTTTGAAGCACATCAAACTAATAAACGCTACACTTAAAGCAATCAAAATCTTCAATGTTTTCATCCTTATTCCATCTTACTAAGAAGTCTGTATTTTCCATCTTCCTCATTTGGCCTCATGTATATGTCATCATGTGGATTTTTAACTATTTCCTGATACCCAGTCAATAAAATATGTAAATTCGTTTCATTGAGTTCAATTAATTTTTCATATAATGCATTCTTTTGCAGATCAGATTGCGTTACGAAAAGTATACGTTGCTCTATTACCTTTTCTTTAAACTTCTTGATATATAATCCATCTTTAAAAGAAAGATGATATCCTCTAATCTTACGCTTTAACGATTGTACGCTCGCATAAGAACGCTCTATTTCCAAAAACACCATTACAGATGGAGATTGCTTCCCATCTTCGCCTTTTCTTTTAAATATAAGCAATGCATCCGGCTGATTGAGTGCTTCCTCATGATAAACCTCTTTTTCACTATATATGTCTGATAAGAACCAGTTTGATGTATTTACACAATAGTTTTCATATAATACATCACTTACCGTAGTTACCTGTACTTGGTGATACATTCGATATGGACTTCTTAAAGATATAGCTTTTATATTGTCATTCAAATCGTACCATTCTTTCATCAGACGTATCCCCTCCTTACCTAACCCGATGATTCGATATCCCGTTCGATAACTCGATGTGTATTCTGGAGGTATAAAAGTACGATTAATAATTAAAAAATCATATTTTTCTAGTTGCCTTAGTCGATCATCTATCGTTCGCTTCTTTCTGCCTTTATAATTAAAATGATAGATATATTCCATATCAACAAATCCATGCTTTGCTATCCTTTCCATCAGCTCAAAATCATCCTTCATAAGGACTGGTCTATTCTTGTTTCCCATATTATCCTCCAATCAAAAAAGGCAGTATTCCCAGCAGTATCACGACAACATAAAGTAAACATATAAAAGATTTTATCGTTCTATAATGCTTCTTGCCAATAAGCAGCAACGCCCCTGCAACAACTACAATTGCATAAACAAGAAGACGTTCTTCCTGAAGCACTTTGAATAATTCCAGAAATCCTTGACGTATGGAAATAAGATATGCAGAGCTTGTCAAATCAATCATGAAATTCATAAAAAGGAGCCATCCTAAAAAGGAGCACAATACAAATATCGGATATCTTTGTTTTTTAGGAAGCAGTTGAGAAAACTGAAACAACATGTATCTTAATCGTCCCATAATGAATCTCCTTCTTCTAAAAGCTGCTCTTCTATCTGTATCTCTTCTTCCTCATTATACACCTTCTGAAATACAATTTTCTCTGCTGCACATTTCGATAAAAAGTCTCTTTCCATAAGTTCTCTCGCATATTTTCTATTCTTATCTATATTGTATCTTGTTGCTTTTTCACCAGGATCTGGATGTGGCACAATCTTGCCATCATTATACCTATAGGGTGGAGATACTTCGATCAGTACAGATTTCGCTTGACGATTATCTTCTGTTGAAATATACCCAATCCTATCAGGCAGCCTTTTCAAAGAATCTCTATCTAGATTTCCAGGCAAGTTGGAAACAAGCCTTCTAGCACTGTCATCCCCCTGTCGAAATGAGATCTTCGTACCCACATTTCCAAGCAGTGCCTGAAGATAATCTGGTCTATATTGTTCTAGGTATTGTGTCATAGGAACTAATGCCAATCCACTTTTTCTGAGCTCAGCAAGCCATCTTTGCAGAATGGGAAACTGCGTTTTATGACTTTCATCCATAAATACAAGATGTAAAACAGCATTATCGTTTCTTCTTAGTCCAAAAAGATAATATTTTAATGCAATATAACCAATAATTATCTTCCTATCATTATCATTCAATCCTTTCAAATTGAACAAAATAATATGTCCGTTATCTATCCATTCCCCAATTTTTTTAAGTCCGTCATATTCACTGTGCATGCCAAACATCAGCTTCTTTTTAGGGGTATTTACAAATGGATCTGTTCTATTAAGTATTGGATCAATTTGGTTTGGATTAAATTTAGATTTCAAAAAAGTTTTCGCTTCTTCTGCGTAAACGTTTCTTGAGAGACGAAGATAAAGTTCTTCTCTCATTTCTTCATCACGAAAAAGTCTTGGAACATCCATAATAGTATATTCTCTGTTATCCATCAGCAATGTATTAATTGCACTCGTCACCATACGATCAACTTGAATCGTTGCTGCATCACCAAAAAGTGCTTTGAAAAAATCTAAAATTTCTGTTGCCGGTACATCTTTATTCAATAAAGAAATTGGGAAAACGCAGTCATCATATCCAAAGTCAATATAATGTACCTTTTTTTCGAGTTCACTGGTATCATATCCATCTGCTTTTAGTTTTAAAAGCATATCAATCACTCCTAAAGCACTTGTTTCAGCTGGATCAAAAAATGAAAATCCAGGAACCTTTTTTCTTTTATTTTCTACTTTTTGTTTAAGAATATCTCGCATCATTTCCTCGACTACAGATGATTTCCCAGATCCGGTTTGACCAGTAACAAACATATGTTTTCTTAATTGTGTCTCATCGATATAAACTTTTCTCTCCTGCATAGGGTGATATACCTTGCCACAACAGATTCCATTCTGCAATTCATCATCTTTAAGAGTTCTTTGGCCAATTTCTAACTTATGAATACGCAGCATGATTTCTAAGTCTGTAGGTTTTTGAAAAAACGTTGGTATCTGCAGCAAATTCATTAATTCCATACCATGAAGCTCCGTTATCTTATAAATGTCCCTGTACCTTGCATGCAGCTCTCTTTCTCCAGCCGTCAATGCTATGATCGTATTCGTAATTTCTAAAATATCATTCCTTTGATACTTTGTTTTTGCAGAAACCTTTATCATCGCATCTGCGATTACATCTGTACTAATCCCTCTGTATGTTCGCTTTGCATTTCTACGATCTCGCCGAATCGAAAAGTCGATTGTGATACGTGTTTTATTTTTTAAAGTTCCTAATATGAATAAGAATGCTTTGTCGTCTTGAAAAGATGATAGACGAAGTTTCTCCTCTTTATCTTCCTCTATTCGATTTTCATCATTCGCATACAACGTATGTATTGTTGTATAGATTGGAAGCTCCTTCTCAACTTCAAAAACATCTGCGTTATCTTGAAACATATTTTGTAGAGAGTTATAAACCATTGAGATATTTCTTTCATTTGATACTTGGAGATAAAACGAAATCATTCCATCCGTTCCTTCAGCACCGTCACAGTCAATAATAAATTGATACTCCATAACACCTGCACCATAATCAAATAATTTATGAAGTTTTGAAAAAAACGTCTCCTTCTTTCCTTGGCCAGATAATGTCTTTAAAAACATCTGCATGCTTTCTGGCTGGAAGCGATAATCATATCTTGGAAGTATCTGATATAACATTTTTTTACCTACGATTCAAAATAACGTTCGTCAACCATATAGCGAAAACTGGAAATCGCACTTTCATCTGTAAAATAATCATAACTCTCTCCAATCTGAACACCTTCTTTGTTTATGATCCAATATGTCATACACCCAAATAGATCATATCCTTTCTTTAAAAAATAACCATTGTATTCATCAACTAACGAATTATCTTCATCCATAATTTCTGCAAGTGTATCAATATAAATTTTATCCGTAAAGCGATCATGACCAACTCTTCCTTCTATTATCTTATGGTAACTATCCCTTACATTTTCCTGTAGCATATTCCAATATATCGTATAAATTTCTTGATGCTGTTTCATTTTTTCTCCATGTTCCTGTAATTTATTTTCTTCCAATAAAACTGCAGCTTGGTATTCGAGCTGAGTCATATCTTCCTGTAATTCATACAATTTATGAAGAAGGTTTTCATCTCTCATTTCTCTTCACTCCTCTCTAAAAGACTTCTTTTACTTATTCTTCTAATACATCATATACAAGTATTTATTTATTTTTCTTTGTCCTATATTTAATATAAAATCTATAAATTTTATAGGAATATAGTCGAATAAAACAGATGCTGCCAAAGGTAAAATATTCTGTTTAAAAAGCATCACCATAAGGCAAGGGGATTTAAGTATATTTAATAAGGTTAAATGTATACTATTTGAAAAATCTTTTTTTCAAATCCCCTTTATTTATAGGATAAACCGCAATTTTTCTATGGTATATGTTATATACAAAAGTACATATTATCCCCATAGCAAAAACCATAGCATTTCCATACTTTCTCAATGGATCACACTCCATCTTTCAATCATTGTTACTGTGTCAATTCATCATAGATTTCCTGTGTTTCATAGCGAAGTCTATCTCCATCCCACATCGGACCTAGAAAGTTTTCAAATTGTGGCCTACCCTGTAATTCATATCTAACATTTGGATTTACTAAGTTTCCTGTAACTATCAATTCCGGATATAATTCTGATGCACGATCTACATCATCAACCTCAAGATAGTCAGTATGTCCATCATTTCTCTTATATATAAAAACTGCACCAATTACAGTAGATTCATTTTTCATTTCTTGTTCAAACTGATCGATTTCTTGCAATGTTAACCATTCTGGTTTTTTGTCACATGGAAAGCTATGATAGAGTTCCCTCATCAATTCAATCTGCTCCTCCACATTTCCTGCCCACAGATCTCTTTCATTTCTTCCTCCATTTCCAAGATAATACAAACAATCTTCCTTCAATCTATCTAGCATCATATAACGCATTTTTTCATCACTTTGTAAAATGTCATATTCCATTTTCGTACCTCCTATATTACCTTTGATATATACCATCATCTAAACGACTATCCTCGATAATACTTGTAATCGTATAATTTCCATTTTCCTCTTTTACCGTTGAACGGAACAAATATCTCGCAGCTGTTGTAGATTCATCAACTGACACCCTAACCGAATACAGGCACCAAACTTCTGTCATATCTTCTTTTTTATTTGAAGAGGCTGTATCCAATACTTCTACATCGGTATAGATTTTGCTTTTATAAGTGCCTGGTGCTGATTCTTTGGGACGAAGGATTTCGTATAGATCTTTTGAGAGTAAACTTTTTACTTTTTCAAACTTTTGCAAATAGCCATCTTTACCATTATCCGTTTTCATTATCCTAAGATATTGTTTAACTACTCCTTCACATTCTTTTTTACTCTGCATGAAAGGTTCGTTATCTTCTCTTTTTTCATCATTTTCATCTATTTGAGTAGTAACTGTCGTATTTCCTGAATAACTTCCCTTCTTATTCCTAGAATTTCCGATTGAATATCCTAAACCTATTCCTAAAATCGTAAAAGCTGCTATAACACAAATAATAACTTTCTTATTTCTCATTTTCACTTCCTCCTACCAATCTTCCAAAGCTATAGAAATGTGATTTCCAGTAATCATCAAGCGATACATAACTAATTGGATCTCCGCAATGCAACATCCTGTTATTACCTACATAAATTCCTATATGACTTACTGGATCTGGACAGTCATATGTTCCTGTAAAAAATATTAAATCTCCTGGTTTTGCATCTTCTTCCGTAATCCTGATACATTGTTCATATATTCCCTGCGCTGTTGTTCTTGGAAGATTAAATACGCCAGACTGCGTAAATACCCAGCATATAAAACCGCTGCAGTCAAAACTGGTAGCTGGACTGCTTCCTCCAAAAACATAGGGATAGCCAAGATATTTTTCTGCCTCCTTTATCAATGCAAGATATTTTTCTTTCCCCATTGGTGCCATATCTGCTCCAGCACTTCCGCCAATCAGATTAAGATAGTATTTCATTACCTTATCAGCATACGGCGGATCACCATATGCCTGCCATCCTAGCTTATCTTTCATCATATTAGAAAATTGCTGTGCATTTTCCAAAGACCATATTCCGTCATGATTTTTTTGACACCATTCTATGTACCCATTTCCAAAGTTATATCCAGCCAGTGCTACTTTGATTCTCATCTCATCTTGAGGATTTTCAACATGTGCACGTCTTAAACAATCCTTCAGTTCCTGTATACCGCATTCGATTGAATAAATTGGATCTGTAATCCCATTTGGTATTTGAGGATACAGTTTATTGAAGGGTCCCTCTGAAGACTGCATTGGATCAAGCCCTTGTCCCCCTGATTCCTGCTGCATCACAGAAAGTATCAAATCTACATATTCTTCCAAATCATATTTTTCTGCTATTTCTAAAACATGAATACGATATGACTCTACCTGTGCGCTCAAAATTGCAGAAGGGTCACTTGGTGTAGTAGAATCTACACCACCACTTGAAAAGATGAGAAAAGGAAGAATACAGATAAAGATTGGCAATAACAGCGGCAGAATATATTTAATCTTCTTCATCTGTTTCCGTTTCCCCTATCTGCTCTTTCTCTTCTTCATCTTCCATATTTTTTGTCCCAGTCACTGGGACATTATCCATTCTCTGCTTTTGCACAGGTTCTTCTGCATCTGGTTCTAAAATTTTATTAGTATCATCAATTTCTTCTATGCCTTCGTTTTGATCATAATCATCATAAACATTTGCATTTTGTTTTTGATATGTTTGTTCTTCCTCTACGGCATCTTCCGTTTCTACATCTTTTGCTTCTTCATCTGAAGCATCTAAAACAACTTGGGTTTCAGACATATCCATATCTTCATCAACGTCAAACAACTCTTCCTCATCAGATTCTTCTGTTTCTGTTAATGGGTTTTCTGTCAAATTGCTCTTTTCCTGAATATCATTTCCATTCTCTTCATTAATTCCTGCTCCCTTAGAAGAAATGTCCATATCTTTTTCACCTAATGCTTCATCATCCGTTTCAAAATCTGACCCATCTTCATATGTGGGACTATCATTTTCTTTATCTGAAATTTCATTTGTCGATGAAGCATGCTCTGATTTCACAATTTCTTCTTCATCCTCTGCTTTTTCATGGTGTTCATCTAGCTTATCATTGCTATCAACATATATATTTTCATCTTTATCTATCGCATCATCAATTTCGTTTTCTCCAGCAAATTTTCCATCTGTTTCTTCATAAACATCATAGCTAACATCTTCAGAAGTATCTGTATCATCATAAAAATTCGATTCTTCCGCAGTTTCAGAATCATGCAAATCTTCATCATACATATCATCATTTTGCTTCGTATCACTTATACCATCATAACTATCATCTTTTTCAGAATACGGTTCACTTCCAATATGGTTTTTAAACCTTTCAAAAAATTGTATCGGTGTTGAACCACCCAAAATGGCTGCCTGAATGATTTCCTCGCCGCCATCTTTAATCTTTGAAACAATTGTTGAAATATTCTGTATCGCCAGTTTAAAAATGACTAGGAGAATGATGTCAAATGCAATCATCAGTAAAGGGCTGATTGCGGATATCGCTTCGCATGCAGATAAGATGAAATACAAAGCAACGCTCATTAATATATCTGCTCCAATCGCCAAAAAACTCCACGTTATTCTGTCCGTAAACCATCTTCTGGCCTTGTTTGACCTCTTCAGCATCCACCACAGCAACTGATAAATGCTTAAAAACAATAACAGGCTTTTAAGCAATTTGATGCTTCCTGCAGCTACGCAGATGATTCCCACTGCAATTCCAATCAATATCCTATGTACCAGTTCAACTGCCGATAAAAATAAAATCTGTGAACAGCTGGCTGTATCATGAGATATAGCTGTGTTTTCAAATTCTTCATATTCAATTTCAGCATTTTCCTCACTTGGTTCTGAAAGAAGCTTGTTTACACGCTGTTTTGCTTCATCTATCGTTTGTCCTGATTGATTAGCAATTTTTTCATATGATACGGTTCCATAATGCCTTATCATGAAAGGCTGCATCTGCATGATGTTAAATACATTTTCTTTGTTGTTTAATTCCATATTTCCAGATTGGCCATCAAACACAAACGTTTCTACGATCATATCTTGAAATGTATTCTCAAGACTACTAACGATCTTTCTTCCATATTGTCCTATGAACACTATGAAACTCAAGGATATAAATGCAGACAAAATGATTTGCAGTATTTTTTTAGGACTGTACACTTTTGTAAAGTTTTTGATCAACTCATACGCTATTCCACATATGGTTACAATAAATAAAACCTTGATGATCCATGAATTTGGATTTCCCCAATCAAACATAACTTTCTCTATGCTCTCCAGGATCGTATTCACAGTTGTTGAAAAGAAACTGGAAGAAGTCAAATTATACAGAACCATTACGATAAATGAAATTGAAATTCCTATCATCTCTAAAAGCATTGTCAAAAGATTTAATATCATCATAACGATCGTATGAGGTTTAAACAAATTCAAGCCATCAGTCATTGCCGTTTGAGACGAATTATAAAAGTTCCTGATATAGTTTTTATCCTTTTCTTGTTTGGCCAAGTCTTTGTCCATGCTTTGTATAGCTTCACTGATGAAATCACTGCCATTGTTTTGTTCCTTATCTTTATCATTTAATGCTGAAATGATAATCGGTTTTTCCGTACTTACTGCATTGATTTCTTGTGACGAGGAAAATAGAAAGAAAAGACATGTAGCAATTATAGCTATTCTTTTTCTCATAACGGATCATCTCCATTTGTTATTTCTATCTTCCTTTTTACAGATTCAGCTTTTTTAAACGTATTGAATGCATTGCTAAAAGTATCCAGGAATTTTAACTTTGTTATTGCTTTACGATTGTTATAGTCACAGTACAGAAAGTTGAATTGTTTTTTTGAATTTACACCTTCATCCTTTGTTCTATCTGTTAAGATTCCAGATAAGGAAGAATTATTGTCTAGATCAAAGTGTTTTAAAATAAGCTCTATTTCTTTTTTGCTTTTCATGTTTCCAATAAAAAACTGACCTGTATTATTGATGATGGAATCTGGCAGATCGCTCCAGTTCTGAAGAATAATTAAAAGATTCATTAATTCAGAGCGTGCAATAAGATTGTTATTAACAAGTACATCAATCCCTCCAGGTACCGTTGACCATAACTTGGCCTCATCAACCAGCAGTGTCTTTGCCTTCCCTTTTTCTGTACGAATGAACATATTTGTAATTTCTGTCGTTTTACCAATAACAAGGGCAGAAATCCTATGCTCCAAATCATCATCATTGTATATATATTTTCCCTGTTGAGACGAGAATACTGGCAGCTTTGCAAATGTAATCAAATTATACGGTTTATCTAACTTGAATATGGAGGATATATCTGTTTCGTCCTCGCCAAAAAACAATCTTGCCATTGGATCTTTTTTCAATGAGCCGACATTTCCTGCAACGTCTTTATCAAATTCCATCAGAAATTCTACAAGATGTGTCATCGTCTTTCGCTTAAGATTTCCCTTATCGATTTCTACACACATACGATCGTAAGCTTTGTCAATTGCCAATAGACTAACCTTCTGTTTAGGATTCACTGCCCTGCTTAAACTGATTATATCGTTCTTCGCTGCTGCAAGAGCCTGCAGAGAATCATCTTCATGCAGCAAAAAAGCATCAAACATCCCTGAAGGACAATTTTTATCTCCAATAATAAGATGCGAACAGATATCGCCATAACTGTTTAAAGTCTGTACGAGTTTGTTCCTATCGCCTTTAGGGTCAATATTCAGCGTCTTATGACCATAAAATATCATTGAGTTCATCACATAATTATTTGCAAGCTGCGATTTCCCTGCACCTGTTTCACCGCCAAAAACCAATGTACTGGAAGCAGATTTCGCCTTACCTTTTATAGGTGCTTCGATGTCTATCAACACTGGCAAGTCTGCCGGATTCGTATAAGTTGTGATTATTCCATCCTTTTCCTCTCCTATATATAATCCACCAAAAAAATTAAAATGTGCAAAAAATAAGACATCGGTTAGATTTAGACAATGTGCATATGTATTTTTATATGGAAAAAGATGTTCTGCCAATTTTTCCTGTTCTCCTATTACATAGTTTAAAGGAACTTTCTTTCCTTCAAAACGCTTCTTCATTTTATCTGTGCGTTTATTCAGCATCTCCTCATCATTTGCACGTAAACGAAACATCATCTGCCATCGAATTTTTGAATCCTCAATAGAAGGATCCATATTTTCTCCAATTTGTGCAAGTTCCATTGCTTTTTTTGAGTCTATGTCCCTGCGATCCGACATATTGTAATACGTCTTTGCACTTTTACGTATTTCTTCTCGTTTGCTCGTCATGTGACTTCTAAATACCTGCGTATGTTCCAGATCGAACTTTATTATAGTATCTACCGGAAAATCATATTCCTGTATCTTATTAACGACTGTGTTTGCAACATAACCGTTATTTAGACGCAAATAACGGATGCTTTCTGCAATCAGAGTTCTCGTATACAGCTTTCTAAACTGATTTTGTCGAATATATTTATAGTCATATTCTAAATATGTGGCAGAGGGAGTCGTATAATAATCTGATATATTTCCTTCCACTGGCATGGCCATATAGTCATGAAACTGTTCAATCTCATCCGTATTCAATCTTTCACAGCTCAAGTTATTTGATAATTTTTTATATATCTGCTCATCTACGACTTCACATAAAGAAATTACAGATTTACTCAAAACTACATTATGCTTTTTTAGGATATCAGACAGCAAACGCTTTTTTAACGGCTCTCTATTATCCGAAAAAACGATATATATTTTATATCGATATCTGACCTTTTCTGAAAGCTGTTTTCTAATATCCCTCATGACATTGTTTTTTAGGTTTTCCAATTCAGGCTTTCCATTCTTTTTAAATAACATTTCATATGTTTGAAGAATTTCTTTTTCATTTACCCGTTTTGGCAATATATAGATTGCTCCAGGCATATTTACAGATAATATTTTCTCCTGTAAATTCTCAATCAACGTTTGAAGCTGCGTATCTGAAGCATACAAACTATTGATCGGTTTTATCTTATAGTAATAACATACACATTCATTATAAGAGACAATATTCCCTTTTGCATATGTATGCAGTTCATCTACATACACGATATACCACTCCTTCCTTTTTCTTTGAAAGATAGTGCATTTTTCCATGAGAATCATAGATCATGCGATAATTTTTAACATGTGTATAGTACATCGTCATTAGTTTACTTTTGCCGCTCTCTCTATCGATTTCCGTCAAGTATGTAACTACGAACACTTCCAAAACCGCTACCAGACCTAAAGCGATAATATATCCAATTTCGCCAAAGATCATTGAAAGGGGAAAACCAATCAGAAATATTCCTCCAATGACTCCAGCTAACATCCACAGAAGAATTGACCATCCAGAAAACTCCAGTCCAACATAAGGGATGAAAATCTTTTGTTTATGTCTTTCTACGATCGTATAGTTATAACTGCTTCTCACAGGCTACACCTCTCAACATTAAACTTGAACTCCGACAAAGCGTAATAAATCCAAGAGTATTCCCCAAAGCCATTTAAGTGGTTTTATTAAAAAGTTGATGACACTTGCTGGATCCATCTGTCCTATAATGATGAATGCAGCCAATACAATTACCCCTATGACAACTTCATCAACAACTGAGTTCCATTTCCCTCCGGTTCTTTTCAAAGAGTTCATAGCACTTTTAACAAGCCAGATCATAAGTGCAATAAATATGATCCCTAAAACAATAAAATAAAATATTTCAAATCCTGGTGCGTTTAAAAAATTCATTCTATGATTCCTCCATTTCCATTATCTTATTTGTCGTTTTATCAATTACAAAATTATAATTTCTTCTTTGTTTTAACATTTCTTTCGTAGTAAGCACTGCAGATACGTTCACGATATATGCATCATCGGTCTGTCGCATATTGCTAAAGCTTTCCAGCTCTATTTTTGTATTTTTATCCAAAGGGTCCAAAGTGTCTGGATTTTCCATCAAAAGTCTTGCCTGTGTAAAATCGCTCATATATGTCTTGACAAACAACTGGATCGTATTCTGCAACTCCTGTCGTTCACTCTCAGTGCATTCTGTTCCCTGCTGTTCTTCCTCTTCCATGACCAACTCTTTTACATCGGCATCATTTAATGCCACCGATTGTGTATAGTTCATCATTGGAGGTGCAACAACAGCATAGGCACCCTGTTTTTCTGCAATCGTAAGTACAACTGTTATCGTATCTGTTTCTTCCTTATTATCCTTATTTAAGGTGTTAAGTGTTACTTTGCTGTAATATCTATATATATCTTTCTTATCTTTTAGTGCTTCAACATGATAAATATCACAATCAGTCGTCTGTATCTTTTCTATTTTATTGGTATCATACTCCGTTCTCCATTGACCAGTTGCGAAGAGTCCTAAATATTGTTCATTTTCTTCCGTTAGTGGATATGCAAAGTAGTTTTGTAAATATTCTTCAACAAATGCATAATGATTGATTGCCTGTACATATGGCGATTCTTTTTCAACCATCAGCAATGATTTTATTCCACCAATACCAATCAGTAACATCATGATGTAGATGATAATACGTTTTATCCTCGTATTCCTGTTTTGCTTCTTTAACATCTTCTGTAACCGCAGTTCCAGCTCTTCTTCTGTTTCTATGTTTTTTTCTTCTTTCTCAGGCACATCATCAAGTAATGCTCTGTTTCCTCGTCTGTTAAAAAGCACACCCATACTCCTTTCCTAAATTTCTCAATCCCTCCATATACCTATTCTTGATATGTTCCAATTCTTCCTGGTTAAATTCACTCACCATAAACTTTCTGGTTCCATACAGTTCATATATATCTGCATATTCCTTTTTGTTCATCTCATCTTCCTTATAGCAAAACAATTTATCTAAAATTTCAATAATTGCTAAACGGTCATTTTTATCATAAAAATCGAAAATTTTCTTAAAATACATTTCAATGATCTTGGTACTGTTCTCTTTGTGATGTACACATATTTGTTCACATATTTGTTTGTATACAGACAGCATCATCCCTCTTACCTCCATTTCCGTCCCAGACACTGGGACGTATTATCTTTTTAATTGATATCCTACTGCAATATCTCCTTGATAAATGACATCACACCTCCAGGTTCCACCACTGCTGCTTCCTGCCAAAGAACACTCATTGAGGGCCGATTGGAAAGTATATCCTTCTGAAAACATCCATGTGGTTCTTTGTAACGGTTTATTTTCAACTTCCACTTTGTTTTCTGTCCCAGTCTCTGGGACATTGTGTGAATTTGAGGAATCATTCTTTTGTTCTTTCTTTGTCTCTTTTTTTATGGTAGTTTTTTTCTCTTCCTTTACATGAAGAGTCAATACCTTGCTTGTTTTCATTCCACTGGTATTTTTCAATTCATATGTTATTTTGTAAGTTCCTGCTGTTTTCGTATCATATGAACCGCTGATCTTTACTTCATTTAAAATATTTCCATCAAATTTATCAGCAGCTTCCTTTATGAATTTTTTTGGCTCAAATGACTTTCCCTTAAAAATCTCTACATTATCTTTCGTTAACTTTAAAACTGGAGGTTCTGGTGAAATGATGTATATCGTCTTCATAAACTCTTTCTGTTCTCCATGTTCACCAATTGCTATATATAACAAATCTTTTTCTCCTGGTCTTGATGTATCAATTTTAGGAAATAAGATATTGGTGGAAGAAGATGATTCCACCAAACTTAATGGTTCAATATCTTCTCCCACTTTAAATGTATCTTTTTCAACAAACTTTATATTCAGCATTGTTTTTTCTATAGATGTAAAGAATAAAAGCCAAGTCATTACAGCACCAATCAATGCTATAGCAATGAAGAAAACCAAATACTGTTTCCTATGCATTACGCATCTTTTCTCTTTCTTCTAATCAAGAATATACCGCTTACTGACACGATTAACAGTCCTAGATAAAGGAATGGTTTTGCATCATTACCAGTGGCAACACCTCCTGCAGCAGGTAGTGGTCGATCTGGATAAATGATAGTTCTTAGTTTGTCATCTCCATTCACCCATCTGTCATCAATCGTTACTTTGATTACTTCATCTGATAATTCATATCCTGCTGGAGCTTTTGTTTCCTTCAGATAATATATCCCATATACAAGATCATCAAATACTGCAATTCCATTTTCAGTATTCGTTTTTTCTGTACGTATTTTTTTCGTACATGCTTCATCCTCATAAAGAGTAAATTCAGCAACTTTTAAAATATCTTTATGATCATAATAATCCACTTTGTTTACCTTAATATAGGATCTAATCTTTTCATCTTTCATAGTGATGACCTGTCCGTCTTTTACTGTGAATTTGATGTCCTCAGCCAGTTCATAAGAATATGGAGCTTTTTCTTCATGTAAGATGTATTCTCTTCCTTCCACAAGATATTTAGCTTCATAGGCTTCCTCACTGCTCTCAAATTCATCTATGACATTTCCTTTTTCATCTAAAATCTGTAAAAATGCACCAGCCAGTTTATTTCCCTGTTCATCTACTTTTTCAATGATGGTAGTTGTCGGAGTATTTACACATTCAATCGTTAAGACATCTCCGTCTGCTTTAACTTCAACTTCATATATCGTATCGTTTAAGATATATCCATCTAACTGCTTAGATTCTTGAATGTAATACTTACCTAATTCCAGATTATTGAATACTGCAATACCATCATCATTTGTCTTAGATGTAGTAATTACATTACTCATATCTTTATTTGCAGAAATATTAAACTCAACATCCTTTAAGATTAAGTCTTTATCTAAAGAATCTACTTTCTTTACTTGAACAGAACCTCTTGCAAGTTCGTTATTTATCACACCATCATCTCCAATCTGAACAGTGTATTTCGATACATCCTGTCCATGATAGCTGATTTCAAAATCATATTCATTATCGTTTAATACATACTGTCCATTTGTAGAAAGTTCCTTCAAGTAATATACACCGTTTGGAAGATCAAATGTATCCGCAAGAGTCAAATGTCCATCTTCATTGATTCCACTCGTGTATACTAAAGTATCATAAGGAATTGCTACATCGCCTTTGTAATTGTAGATGTCTTCTCTTGCATAAATTCCAAATACGATATCTTTATAAGCATCAGGGTTTTTGAATACTTCCTGATTCTCCAAAATCTTTGTCATATCGATATCTACGACTGGATGTTCATTTTTCAAAGTAGATTCGATGATCTGGATTTCGCTTGACTGATTATCCTTAATTTCAAAATAATGTTTATCCTTATCAGCAACATATCCATGTGGAACTTTTGTTTCTAAATAATAATATTTTCCTACTAACAATTCATCAGAATCTACTGCTTCCAAATCACTTTCTAATGTTTGTATTTTTTCATCTTTTTCATAATAAGTAATACCATTTCCAAGTGTAATATCCTCTGCAGCATAGATGGTGATTTCTGCACCTAGCAAGTTTGATTTTTCCCACACAGGTGAATGTACAGTACCGAACTCTGTCTGTCCTAAATCTGTCTGCATGAAAATTTCTCCAGATTTATTCCATTTTAATTTTCCAGTAACTAAATCATTTTCCATTTTAATCAGATTATCTTTTGCCACTACTTTATTTCCATCTTCATCAAAAATATAAACTGTTCCGTCTGTTCCAATTTCAAACTCAATGTCTTGTGCTAAATAGAACCCTTTAACTGAACTTGTTTCTCTCAATACATATCTCATATTAGTAGAAAGATTCTCTACTAAATATGGTTTATCTTCACTTACCCAAGTGATAAATACATTGCTAGGATTTTCCTTTTCAAATATCATCATATGGTTTCCTGCAAGTTCTTTTCCTGTGGTAACATCAGTTTTTGAAATATTTACTTTTGTTCTTTCATTTTCTTTTGTTTTTTCGATTACAATTGTTGGAATATCTTGTCCTTGATAATCAGTATTAAATAAAACTTCTGTTTGATCTAAAACATATCCCTCTGGAGCTTTTGTTTCTTTTAATGCAAAATCAGTATCTAAAGGCAAATCTAAATCAATAATTATATTTCCGTTTTCATCTGATGTATATTTATTTAATACTGTACCTGCTTTTACGATTACCTCATTATCAGTATTTAGAATATCCTCTTTAGCTATTAATTCAAATTCAGCACCACTTAAACCAGTTGTACCATCTTCATCAACTTTTACTACAGAAGCCTTTACCTTTTGTCTTTCATTTTTAAATGTTACATTTTCGTAGACAATAGGTGTATTTTGGTCTTTATACTTCAATTCAACTGTGTACGTAGTATTATTAATAACCATACCATTAGGTGCAGTAACCTCTCTAACTTCATATAGTCCTAAGTATAATTCTTTTGATGTAGCTTTCCCATCATCTCCAGTAACAATAGTATCTACTAAAGTTCCTTTTTTGTAGATTACAGTTCCATCATTAGATGGGTCTAAAATATCTTCCTTTGCATATATATTGGCTTTCATACCCTTTAAAGAACGTTCTTCATATATGAAATTTCCATTTTCAAAACCAATCAAAACATTTCCAAGTTTTTCGATATTAATTTTACCTTTTACTGCTTTATCATGTGCATTAACTGTAATAACTGGGGTTTCTCCATCTGGAAGTGTTTCATACGCTGTACCACTTGTAATTGAGAAAGGAATAGGTTTATCACTGATTAAATATCCATTTGGAGAAGCGATTTCTTCTAACTGATAATTACCTGCTTTTAATGGTTCTCCAGTCATGATATAACCATCTTCGTTTGTAGTCCAACTATCAGTATAGAATCCCTCAAAAATATTCCAATTCCAATAACCAAAGTATTCTCCAGTATCGGTATTCTTTATTTTAAATTCTGCTCCTGCTACTGCTACTGTTTTATCAGTATCAATATCTTTCTTTACAATTTTTAAAATTGATTCAAAAGATTTATCATTGAATATTCTATATGGCTGTGGTTCTCTACTATCTTCATCAACTACAACAGTAAAATCGGCTACTGGATATTTATCCGTAGGTGCTTTGGTTTCCCTCACAACATATGTTCCGTATGGCAATTCATCACTTACTGCATATCCTCGTTTATCTGTAACCATGATTGAAGCTGTTTCTCCTTTTGCATTTTTTGCAATTGGAGTTTTTTCCCATGAACCATATTTATCAATATCTTTTTGTGCCTTGATAGTAAATTCAGCACCCTCTAATAAATCAGCTTCGCCTGTTTCATCAGATGAAATTTTAATGATAGAAAATGCTTGTGACGCAACTCTTTCCAAAGATGTAACTGATTTTGTAACAAGTGCTACATTCTGTCCTTCATAGGCAATATCAACTGTGTATGTTTTTGGATCCAATGTATATCCATAACTTGGTTTTACCTCTTTTACACTGTATTTCCCTAAATACAGCTGATCATCCGTAGAAGCATTCCCTTCTCTGTCTGTTGTAAGTGTTGTAATCAAGGCACCCTTTTCATGGATTACACTTCCATCTGCCGGATCAAGAATATTTTCTGCTGCTCTTACTTCGTAAACAGCACCTTCCAGCGTTGCTTCTCCCTGCGGCTCTTTTCCAGTTACGCTGTCTTCTTTTGATAACTTGATTTGCCCTTTTACTCTTGTATTTGATAAAACTGCTTCATATGTCTTTCCATCTTCCGTAATGTTATAGACAAGTTTTTCATCAGAATGTGTATATCCATCAGGTGCAGTTTTTTCGACTAGATAATAACTTCCATAACGAAGTAAATCGCTTTTCGCAATACCATTGTTGTTGGTCGTTATATCTGTTACATAAGTATCATCTGATTTATATACAGAGAATGTCGTATTCGCCTTTACGATGGTTTTTCCACTTTCCGCATCTCGTTTCAATACCTGAATATAGCCCTCTATTGGCTTATCGCTTCCAGTTACTTCGATACGCTGTTCATTTTCAGATACCGTTACCGTATATTCCTGTGGGTTTAGAACGTAACCCTCAGGTGGAATGACTTCTTTCACTCGATATTCTCCAAATCTTAAATATCCGGATTCAACGAAACCAGTAGCAGTAGTAACAAGTCTTTGCAGTTCCTGTCCCTGCTGATTGTAGATGGCATACGTTGCACCACCTACCTGCTCATTGGTCTTGCTGTCAGTTTTACGAAGCTGTATTTTACCTTTTTTCCAGTTGTTTGTTTGTGTAAAGGTAGTTGTCTGATTAGGATTTACTGTTACTGATTTGATTGTTGTATCCAAAACCAAATGATTAGGCACTGCTGTTTCCTGTACATACCAAGTACCGTTATCTAAATCATTGACTGTTACCGTCCCATCACTTCCAGTCGTATATGTCCCTAACGGAGAAGTCATATCTGCATTTTTAGATAGTTTAAAAGACGTATTAGGTACATAACTTCCGTCTTCATCCTGTTTGGTAATTTTCAGAGAACCTGTTCGATTTACTTTGATTCTAACACTGGCATTATAAGGGTCACGCCCAGTTAATGTAGATACAGCCTGACTTTGTCCCTGTCTTACTACGATTGTTTCTTTTGTTTGTTCAGGAGACATGCCTCTGTCAAATTTAATTGTCACCGTATCTAATGTGCCATCAGGAGTAACTTTTAATGCATTTCCAATCTTTGTAGCCTTACCTCCAGTTACACTCTTGATTCTCAAACCACTTAATACTTTATTCGTATCAGTTATACTGGCTGTTTCTCCCATATCAACTGTAACCGTTTGGTTATTAAAACTTGGTCTATCATGAAAATGAGTTACCTTGTTCATAACATTATTGAACCATGATTTCATCGATGCTTCATCTGGATATGTGGAATTACCCATTCGTTGTCCACTTCCCAGATATCTCCATACGGCATTCTGTGTCATCATATAGTCCGTCTTTGATGGCTTTGATTTGCTTCTATATCCATACCATGTAATCAAAGCCATATCTTCCATCTGTTTCCATGTTAATCCAATATCACTAGGATTGATCGTATCATTAGGACCTGTTGCGGAAACTTTATCAGGCTCTATACAGAATGCCTGTTTTCCATTCAAGTATAGAATAGAGCCGTCTCCATATTTAGTAGATCCAAAAAAGTACCAGTCTGCCTGATAATCTTCCGTTAAGTTATAAGTTGCCGCTTTAGTAACTGGTATACCATTTGTAAAGATTGTCGTAAACGCCATAAAACCTGCAAGTGCTAGTTTTGGTATCTTTATTAATATTTTTTTTAATTTCATTTTCTTGTTCCCTCCTTCTTTTTATTATCAATAGAAATCTCAAGGTGGTCTTATATTTTGCATGCTGCACTCCTCCTTTTTTTCAGAAATAAAAAAAAGCAACTTCAACAAGTTGCTAAATAAATATATACTGATTTCATCATACATATTTTATCATTTTTATTGACCCTGTAAAGTGACATTTTAAGTACACCTTCTCGACCACCTTCTCGACCACTTTGAAAGGACAACGCTTTCATATTTTCATAGCATTTTCATACATTTATAACTCATTTCATACAAAACATTACAAAAATTAAAGAAATCAAAAAATTCATGCACATTATTTCACATATTTTGTTTTTAAGCCTTTGAAATATAAATTTCGTAATTTTTAGTGTTTTTTAGCATTAACAGACTAGGCTTTTCTCATTCAAATTTAAATAAATATATGTAGTTTATTGCTATTATACTCTCTATTTTTTATTGAAATCAAAAAAAAGTATTATATCCATCAAAGTATGCTATAATATAAATGTCATAAGGATTGTGGTAGTACACAATTCAAAAGAAAAGAGGAGCTACCAACTCCTCTTTTTTTGTACCACCACCGAAAAGTAGTTATACTACTTCTTTAACTCCTTAACTGTCATGTAAAGCATTACCATTGTGATAATAACATTTAAATCTAGTGTCATAAGGATCATGGTAGTGGTACATCAGGTTAGTATTTTCCATGGATAAATACCTCCCAAATGTAATTATACCATACTAATTTTTTCATTTATTTCCAAGTTGTAACTTCAAAAAAATACAATACATTTTTATTATACCCTTTCTATAAAGAAAAAGAGAGAATCGTAAATCCTCTCTTTATTTTTTATACACTTCTTTTCGATGACCAATATTGATAACTAAAATAGTTAACTCATTATTGATTACCTCACAAATGATCCTGTATGTTCCTACACGATATCGAATATACCCTCTCTTATCGCCTTTCAACTCTTTAAAGTTTGGAACTCTGTATGGATCTGAACAGCCAACAAGATTTTTACTTATCCAAGAATAAATCTTTTTCCTTGTTGGTACATCTAATTTTTCGAGCTGCTTAAATGCTTTCTTTGAATAATGAACCTGATACATTATTTAATCCCCAACATCTTTCCAACTTCATCATGTGAAAATGTTTCAGGATCATTGATATACTCCATATGTGCTTCCTCTGCTAACTTCATATCATACATATCTTCCAGTTTCTCATTGATAATTTTACGAACATAGTCAGATACACTAACACCTTCAAATTTAGCGATTTCTTTAAGTTCTTTTTCAGCCTGTGGATTTAATCTGATCGATAACATAGTATATCACCTCTCTCATCTATATTGTATGACAAATGTAATACAATAACAACACATATTTCCTATTTTTTATATTTCTGGATATTTTATAGTAACCGCAAAATAAAATAGTGTATATGATAAAAGATAACAATATGTCACACTTATAGCTGAGATACAGTAAGCTGAGTGCTCAAGTTACTATATTAGAGTAATTCGAGTATCACCTTACTATAAATCAGAAGGGTGTGACTTTATTTATGAGAACGAAGATCCAATGCGTAAATGATAATGTCAGATTAAGTCAATGGAAACAGATCATACAAAACTGTCGTGACAGCGGGCTTCCTGTAAAGAGGTGGTGCGATGAGAATAATATATCAGAACCTTCCTATTACTACTATCTTAAAAAGTTTAGAGAATTGGCAATAAAAGAGGCTGATGATCATCAAGATTTTTATCCCATAGTGGTAAATGAAGAAAAAGAAATCACTCATGAAAATATTGAAATCATAAAAGGAGATATTCATATCCAGGTGCCAGATAATATTGATATTGATGTGCTTGTGAATATGTTGAAGGTGCTGTTATGCTAGGTGATATCTCAAAAGCTGAGAAAATCTATATCGCAACAGGTTATACAGATATGAGAAAATCCATTGATGGACTGGCTGCCATCGTTCAACAGAATTTCCACCTTGATCCATGTTCCAATTCTCTTTTCTGAGTATTCCGCTCACTCAGAGCCACTTTGTCCGCAATTGAGAGCCACCTAATCCGGTAAGAGAGCCAATACATAAAAAATACATTAATCCATAAATAGAGCCACCTCTTGGTGTAAGATTATTTTGTAGGTTAAATTCCTACAACTTGCACGACAGGAGGTGTTTTTTATGCAAGTAGAAAAGCAGATTCTCAAATTACGATTTGAGAACAAAAGTCAGCGGCAGATTGCTTTGGCGCTGAAGGTTTCCCGAAATACAGTAAGCAAGGTCTTTAAGGCTGCAGATCAGGCTCAACTGTATTGGGATAAAGCACAAAATCTGGATGATAAGAGTATACATGAATTACTTTTTCCAGATTCACAATTCATACCGGATATGAAAAAACCTGATTTTGATTATGTTCATAAAGAACTATTAAAACCAGGAGTTACGTTGAGCGGGCTATGGGAAGAATATGTACAAGAATGTAAAGATGCACATCAGCCTTTTTATCATCGTTCCTATTTCTTTTCAATGTATCAAAGTTATGTCAAACAGAACAATCTAACGATGCACATCAATCATAAACCGGGAGATAAAATAATGGTGGACTGGGATGGTAAGACCCTTTCTGTCTTTGATCGTCTGACTGGTGAAGAACACAAGGTATATTTATTCGTGGCAACTTTGCCTTTCAGTATGTATAGTTATGTACAGCCATGTATGACGATGAAACAGGAAGACTGGATACAGGCACATATCAATATGTACAACTTTTTTGGTGGAGTAAGCAGGATTTTGGTTCCAGACAATTTGAAAACAGGTGTTACATTTCATAAAAAATATGATGATCCTGTTCTCAATAAAGCTTATCAGGAAATGGCTGATCACTATGGTACTACCATCATTCCTGCAAGAGTTAGAAAACCAAAAGATAAAGCAGCTGTAGAAGGCAGCGTTGGCAATATTACCAACCATATCATCTCTAGACTTAGAAACAGGAAGTTCTTTATATCGCAACGCTTAATAACGCAGTTCAAAAAGAATTGAACCGTTTTAATGAAAATCCATTTCAAAAACGCGAAGGATCTAGAAAAAGTGTTTTTATGGAGGAAGAAGCTGACTATTTAATTCCACTTCCTGCAGTTCCATTTGAAATCAGTGAATGGAAAACTGCAACTGTACAGTTGAACTATCATATCCAGGTAGACAAAATGAATTATTCTGTTCCTTATGAATATGTTGGAAAACGTGTAGAGGTCAGAATGACAAGAAATATAATAGAAGTATTTTATAAGGGAACCAGAATCAGCAGCCATAGAAGATTGTATGGTAGAAAAAATCAGTATTCTACTACAGAAGATCATATGCCTAAGAATCACAAGTTATATCAATGGAACGCTCAGAGGTTTCAAAAATGGGCAGCTACGATTGGTCCTTCTACTTATGAAGTTATCACAAAACATATAAACAGATATAAAGTCGAAGAGCAGTCATATAAAGGTTGTCTGTCTTTATTGAAACTCTCCGACCGATATACAGCTGAAAGACTGGAACGTGCATGTCAATTGGCGTTGGAGCATATTTCAATCCCCAGCTATAAAAATATTAGATTGATTTTAGAATCTGGTCAAGATTTAGTGAAGAAAGAAAAAAGCAACAGTACAGAAAATAATGAGCACGCTTTTGTACGTGGAAGCGAGTATTATGGAGGAAAAATAAAATGAGTGAACAAACAATTGAAAAATTAAAGAAAATGAGATTGCCTATCATGGCAGAAGAATACCAAAATCAAAAAGATGATCCAGGATACCAGGATATGACATTTGAAGAAAGACTTACTTTGATGGTAGATAGAGAATATGATGCGAGAATCAACCATACGATTGAACGTAATATCAAAAATGCGAATTTCTATGATTCAAATGCATGTTTAGAAGATATCAATTATAAACCTGAAAGAAAGATAAACAAGGATCTTATAAATGAATTAAAGACTAATGATTATATAAAAAACGGATTAAGTATCATTTTGATTGGAGCTTCGGGCACGGGCAAAACGTGGATCTCATGCGCATTTGGGGTAAACGCATGTAGACAAAGATATAGAGTAAAATATATCCGCTTACCTGAACTCATGTCGGAGTTCGAAGCAGCAAAGATTCAGGGCACATATAGAAAGACAATAAAACAGTTATCAAAGATAGATCTGTTAATATTGGATGAGTTCCTTTTGTGCAGCACCAGCGAATCAGAACGTAATGATATACTGGAACTTATGGAAGCAAGGTCAAACAAAAAATCCACGATACTCTGCAGCCAATGGTCACCAGAAGGATGGTATCAGAAACTTGGAGAAGGACCAGTAGCAGATGCCATTTTAGATCGTATCCTTAACAGTTCATACACGATTTTACTGCAAGGTAAATCCATGAGAGAAGAATACTCAAAGATCAAATAAAAAAATGAGCCAGGTGAAATAGTTACTGGCTCTTATTTGCGGATAGGTTGGCTCTCCCCATCGGAATGATAGGTGGTTTTTTTAACGGAAAGTATGGCTCCGCCACACCGGAATATTCACTTTTCCTCTTCTGTGGAAAAAGTTCCTCAAAATTAAAGGCACTCTACTGGGAAGAAGATGGTTTCGTCCTGCTTTACAAGAAACTGGAAAATGGAAAATTCAAATGGCCTAGAAATGAACAGGAAGCACAGCTCATTACTTCTCAGCAGTTTCGCTGGCTGATGGAAGGACTGCATATAGAACAGCCCAAAAGGATACAGAAATCCATGCCTAAAAAAGTACTTTAAATCCCTGTTTATCCATGATTTTATTATTTGAAAATGGTATAATATAAGCAGTTAAAGGGAGTGGATCTCATGAAAGAACAGGTGTTATTAAATCTTACGGCACAACTTACTGAAATGAATTCACTTATCAAGAAATTAAACGAAGATATGCAGATCTTAAGGGATGAGAATACACGTTTGAAGAACGAAAATGCATTACTGAAAGAAGAAAATGAATACCTGAAGAAAAAACTGTTTGGAACGAAAAGTGAGACATCGCATTCACTTGGTTTTGGGCAGCTTTCTTTTTTTGATGAGGCAGAGACAGAGTGTGAAGCAGAACTTTTAGAAGATATCAGTTATAAAAGACGAAAGAAGAAACATAAAGATTTCCTCAATATAAGATTAGAAGCACTTCCGAGTGAAGAGGTCCTGTTAACTCTTCCCGAAGAAGAAAGGATATGTCCAAGATGTGGTCATAAACTGAATCGCGTAGGAAAAGAATTTGTCAGAAATGAGGTGCAGTTCATACCAGCCAGATTAAAAGTGAAAAAGATATACAGGGAAACATTCGAATGCAGGAACTGCAAAAAAGAAGGAAACATCATGATGATAAAAACGGGCATACCAGCACCAGTCATACCGCATTCTTTTGCCTCAGCAGAAAGTGTGGCCCATATCATGAAAGAGAAATATGTAAATGGAGTCCCGCTATACAGGCAGGAAGCAGAATGGAAAAGGCTGGGATTAGAATTAAGCAGGGCAACGATGGCAAACTGGATCATCATAGCCTCAAAGGAATATCTGATCCCGCTGAAAGAAAGGCTTCATGAACTCCTGTTGAAAGAACACTATATCCATTGTGATGAAACGCCTGTACTGGTATTGAATGAAGAAGGAAAGAAGAATACGACGAAATCCTATATGTGGGTATATGCAAATATAAGAGAATCAAAAACACCGATAAGGATATTTGAATATAAACCAACAAGAGCGGGATATAATCCACAGATATTTCTAGATGGATTCCATGGATTCGTAATAACGGATGGATATTCCGGATACAATAATCTGAATGGCGTAACGAATGCATATTGCTGGGCACATGCCAGAAGAAAATTCGTAGAGAGCATCCCATCAAATATCGAAAACGTAAATGAGACGCTTGCCAAGCAGGGAGTCGATATGATAGGAAGACTGTTTGGCATTGAGAAAGAAATAGACAAACTAGAACCGGAAGAGAAAGCAAGGATACGACAGGAAAGATCGAAACCAGTAGTAGAGGAATTCTTCAAATGGTGTGAAAAGAATCTGACTCTTGTATCTAATGGATCGAAGATAGCAAAGGCGATCGGATATGCGCAGAATCATAAAAAAGGATTGAGCGAATATCTGAATGACGGATTATTGCCGATGACGAACAGCTTAGATGAAAGGACGATACGTCCCTTTACGACAGGCCGGAAAAACTGGTTGTTTTCAGCGAGCCCAAAAGGAGCAGAGGCAAGTGCAGCAGTATACAGTATCATAGAAACAGCGAAAGCGAATGGAATAGATCCATACAGATATCTAAGTTTCATATTTACCTATCTTCCTAGTCAGGATCTAATAAAACATCCTGAATCCCTTGATATGTTCTTGCCTTGGAGCAAACAGACAAAAGCATATTGTAAATAAAAGCAGAAGGAGAATACAATTATAAACTCTTTCTGCTTTATTTTATATACACTGTTTTATTTTGCGGTTACTATTTAACAAGGGATATTGAAAAAATTTTAGATTCAAAAAAAGATAAAATTATTGGATAGAGTATATATTTTAATCCTGGATCTTTTACTCTTTAAAGCTAGTTTTATTTTTCCTATGAATGAATATGTTGTAAAATCATGTTAGGTGATGATATGAAATCAGTATATTTATTTGAATTGGATTCTGTTAAGAATAGGGATGAGCAGGTTATTAAAGCCCAAAGGGCTTTGTTTGATGAAATTGTATGTAATGGGAATTGTGTTGTACTTTCTTTGAATCAGTTAGTAGATTCTCGTATGATTATGTCTATGTTAAATAGTGAAGAATATTATGATGTTTTAGTTTATCTTTTTTGTAATGGATATTTAAAATATTCACAGTATAACGATGTTCATACACCTTCCCAGTATCTGCAAAAATCTATAGAGGATAATAGAAGTTTTATTTATTCTGCATTGCCTGTAAAAAGCAATCAGAAGTATTTGTTTACTTGGACAATATACCTTTTTTCTTTTATCTTTCTTTGATAAAATAAGTTTGGTGAATATTAGGGATAAATTTTATAAAACAGGAGAAGTTGCAAAGCTAGCAAATTTAACAATACGTACAATTCGTTATTATGATCAGATTGATTTATTAAAGCCTAGTAAGATCGATGATAATGGGTATCGTTTATATACGCCTTCTGATTTAATTAAACTACAAAAGATTACCTCTTTAAAACAGATGGGTTTTTCTTTGGAGAATATTAAATCTATGACCATTAGTGATAGCTATTTATCTTTGCAAAAGGCATTAAGGATGCAGAAGGACTTAGTGGATAAACAAATAGAGAATTTAAAAGTATTAAGTACAATGTTGGATAAATTAGATTTTTATTTAGAAAAGAGACATAAACTGGGAAAATATTATTCATGAGATTCAGTTTATCAATATGGAACAAAATCTTTTGGAACAATATGAAAACTCGAATAATATTGATATTCGTATTCATCTTCATGAAAAATATTCTATAAATCCTCTACACTGGTTTGATTGGTTAAAACAGAATTATGAATTAGATAATAAGAAAATATTAGAAGTAGGGTGTGGTAATGGGAAACTATGGATGAAGGATGCTTCTACTTTACGATATGACCTTACATTAAGTGATATTTCCAGTGGAATGTTATTAGATGCGAAAAAGAATTTAAAAGAATATCCAAATATTAAATATCAGGTTATTGACTGTAATCAGATTCCTTATGAAGATGAATGTTTTGATGTCATTATAGCCAATCATGTATTGTTTTATGTAAATGATATTCATAAGGCATTAAAAGAGATAAAAAGAGTATTAAAAAAAGGTGGTATATTATATTGTACAACATATGGAAATCATCATATGAGGGAAATTACGGATTTAATTCAAGGATTTAATCCTAAAATTAATTTATCAAATATAAATCTATATGATATCTTTGGTTTAGAAAATGGAAAAGAAATATTAGATTCTTATTTTAAAGAAGTAACTTTATTGAAACATGAGGATTATTTAGAAGTTACGAATTATAAAGATTTAATGGATTATATTTTATCTTGTCATGGAAATCAGAAAGAGTATATACTTTCTGATTATGATGCATTTAATAAATTCATTAAGAAGAAAGTTGGAGAATGTTTCCGTATAACAAAAGATGCAGGAGTATTTGTATGCAGGAAATAGCATTTGTGATTCTTCACTGTTTTTATGCTTTGTTTTTGATTTTTCCATCAATTTCTTTTCCATCTTTTTCTACAGTTGAGGAAGAAGCTGGTTGTGGTGAAATACTAGTTTCCAGTACATCAAGAACTCTTTCCAAACCTTCAGAAAGTTTATGGTTGTTTGCTCGTACATTTACGTTCATTTCATCATTTTTTAAAGTGTCATCGGCCTCTTCGCTTTTTTTTATGGCAATCAAAAGTTGAATTTCGAATACGATTTTGATTGTCAAAGGTAACTTTATTGATAAAATCTGCTGTGCTTTTAGCTAATTGTTCCTGTGCTTTCGCTGCCTCCGATAAAGGTCCACCAATTAAATCTTTCATATCTAATCCAGTAAACCTACTACCGATTGAATTACACTTTTCAGAAATTTTATCTTTTTTATTCATAATGATTTCCCTCACTTTATATATATGTCGAATATTTATAATACTTTTTCAATATAAGTGTATCACTTAAAAGTATAGAAAGAAAGAGAAAGCTTTTATCATAAAAAGCGAATAAATTTGTGGCTGTATTAATTGCGGTATTAATGGGAATTGTTATTTTGTTTGTTGTAGTAATTATATATTCTTCTGATACTTACCTTCCACTATAAAAGGCTGTTGACTACTTTTGTCGACAGCCTTTTACCAGTAATGTTTTAAGTTTTGATTTTTTTCTTTATGATTTGTTAAGTTTGGCATTTACCATTGCACGAAGTAGATCGTGTTCTGATGTAGAAACTAACGTAATATCCATGGCATGCAAGAGAAGAAGAGAAAATGGAATATCTTCAGATCTTGATTGTGCAACCATTAAATCTTCAAATTGTAGCCTGTGTGCTTCTCCTAAAATTTTTTCTGCTTCACATAGTTTTTTATCTGCTTCTTCGTAATTATTGCCCAAAAGTGAGCTCATTGCATCATAGACGATGAATCGTCCTTCTCCTGCATAGCTAATCATCTGCATGCAAATCGTATTTAATTCTTCTAAAGTCATATAGTAACCTCAATTATTTTCTTGAATTGTTTTTAATGTTAAGTTTAGTATTTCTTGTCCTTTTACAAGACCGTATTCACGCATAGGGATTAACATGATTGGAATATGATTGAATCCTTTTTCATCCATATATTTACGAATATTGCTCATTTGGCTTTTTACTTGTGGAGCTAATAAAACGATGTCTACATTATTGTAATCGTAGCTTCTATAACGTAAACTTGCATAACATTCACAGTCTAAATCTAAATTGTTTTCAGGTGCGATTCTTTTTAGTTCTTCTACAATTAAACCAGATGACATGGCTGATGCACATAATATAACTACTTTAAGTTTTTTCATAAGATTTTCTCCTTTCTTGTAGTTAAATAAGAAACAAATGATTTTATAAACAAATTATAGCATAATATGTATATTTTGTTTAATTTGTTTCTTCTTCAGCCTGCTCTTCTTCTAACATTTTCTTTTCCCATAATATAGCAAAAGGATACCAAATTATAGAAACTAATACAATTAATATAGCCTGTGCTACAACATTTCTCCAATCTCCTGTTGATAGGAATGGTTGAATGAGTGGTGGAGTTGTCCATGGAATTTGTACAATTGCAGCACTTACCCATCCAAGTTTCGTTAATATGTAACCATACATTGTTCCAAATAATGATGTTAAGAAAACAAATGGAATAAACATAATTGGATTTAAAACAATTGGAACACCAAACATGACAGGTTCATTGATACAGAAAATCCCAGGTACAGTTGATACTCTTGCTACTTCTCTTAAAGTGCTAGATTTTGATTTCCACCAGAAGAATACAAGTGGAAGCGTACATCCAACACCACCAATCATTGTCCAGCTATAAAAGAATGGTTCTGTTAAAATATGAGGAATCGGATTTCCGGCAGCGGCAGCAACTGCATTTTCAGAAATATTTGCTAAAAGGAATGGATACATTACACCCCAAATAGTGAAGGAACCACCATGAATTCCTACAAACCAAAGCAGTTGAAGTAATAATACGCTGATAAATGCTGCATACCATGTATCAGTTACACTTAATAATGGTGAAATAATCGTATTGATTAAACTTGTTAAATCAAATCCTACAACAACCCTTAAAAACCAGAATGCAATTAGTAAAATTGCCATAGGTAATAAGGATGCAAAAGATTGTGCGATATTTGGTGGTACACTTTTTGGCATGCGAATGACAATATTGTGCTTATAACAGAAATGCATAAATTCTATTACAATAATTCCTATCAAAAACAGTGTAAACATTCCCTTAGCAGATAAACCTGTTGTACCCAATGCTCCAGTTTCCAAATTAATTGGTTCTACTGTAATTAAATAACAGCAAACCACAACTACACTGCTCATGACTGGATCTAATTCTTCATACATTTTGGCTAATTCTGAACCTAAAGAAATGGCAAGCCATAAGCTAATAAATCCAAAAGACATTGAATATAAAACATTTAGTTTTGGTGCGTATGGAGCCATAAACTCAGCCCATGATTCTACAGGTAGATTAATTAAAATTAAAGGTAAAGAACCTACGATAATTAATGGGATGGTACGAATAAGTGCGGCACGGATTGCAGCCATATGTGGTTCGTTTCCTATTTTTACTAAAGGTGGTGCAATATATTGGTCAATCCACATTCCTATTTTATCCATCCTTTGTTCAAATTTACTTTGTTTTGCCATATTTTCCTCCTCCTTTATTGAAGTCTGGTCGCTACAAAATTTGTATAGTCATCATTAGAATTACGATTTGGATCTTTATTATAATATTCTGGTATATAAACAGATAGGATTTGAATAGCTAAAGTAATTAATAAAACAGATGAATCTATTTCAAAATAAGGGATTTGAATAACATTTTCTTCTTTTATTAACTCATCAGAAGCGTTTATTAAAATTACTTTTGTTGTTATTTTTTTTAGATATTCATATGTTTTTAATGTAAGCTTACTCATTTCCTTATCTTTTGTATGCAGCAATATAATACAGCTATTTTCATTTATTGCACGATGCATTCCATGTGAAAATTCAACAATATCATTATACATTGATGGAATGTTCATAGTTTCAATTATTTTTAATTGACATTCCATTGCTGTTGCAAAATTCATTCCATATCCAAGTACATATAAGTTTTGTATATCTTTTGCAATCTCTACTTTACTATAACAGTTTAATGCTTGTTCCTTTATGTTTGAAAAGTAGGAAATTTCATTTTCTAGTTGTTCGATACAAGTAGAATAATAAGTTTGAGAAATTTTATTATTTCGCAAAGCATATTTCATTGAAAATAACATTAGTTGTAGAAGAGTGCAGCTCACACCTTTTGTCTTGGCGTTGCTATCTTCTTCTCCACACTTTAGAAACATCGTTACATCTGAAGTATTATCTAATAAAGAGTTTCTTTCATTAGTTAACCCAAGAATTTCAAAACCTAAGTTTCTTGCAAACTTTACTGCTTCTAAAACACCTCGACTTGTTCCAGTTTGACTTATTGCCAATACTATAGTTTCGAAAGGATTTTCTAAAAGGATATTATTGGTGTTATACATAAAGTCTGCCGGTGTATGTACAGAAACTTTTAATGTAGAGATTTTGCGTATAAAAGGAGCTATGCATAATGCAGCATTATATGAACTTCCATGAGCAACTATGTATATATTTTTAATATACGTTTTTATATGCTGTATTTTTTCGTCCAAGTCATTTGTCTTTAATAAGGATAGTAGAAGAGATGGTTCTTCATCGATATAATCCCACATAATGCTTTTTGAATTCATATTATTTACCCCTATTCCTCATAAGGAATACCTAAGATTTCAGCAATATTTTTTCCAAGCATCATTTCTCGATGCTCTTCTATATTTGAAATATATTTGACTTTTTCAATTTCTTGTTCCATATTTCCAAATGGAGCATCAGAAGAGTAAATAACTTTTTCAGGTCCGGCCACCTCATATGCCATTTTTATAACAGGGACATAGGCACCGGCAGTACTAACATAAAAATTTGGGATATCTCTTGCTAATTCACAAGCTCTTTCATACATCATTGGTACACCGATATGATATAAAATAACAGGAACTTCTGGATAGCTTTTTGCCATCTCTGCCCACTTATCTGGAATAGAAAACATATCAGATTGTCCATGGACAACGACACATTTTTTATATTTTTTACATAATTCAAAATATGGATCCAATAAACTATGACGATCAGCACTATATCCAAATCGAATTGCATTCATTTTTAATCCATAGAAATTATAGTCTCTAAAGCATTTCTCTAATTCTTCTTCACCATCTATATCCCATGGATTAATGACTGCGAATCCTAAAGTTCTATCAGGATATTTAAGGCAACATTCGTGAATGTATTCATTATTTACAGTTTCTAATTGTGAACAAATCATACACTTTTCTACACCTGCCTGATTCATGATTTCAATAAGTGATTCTACTTTATAATCTTCTCCTTTTTTTATTCCAATATGAGCTAGCATATCAATAATCATATTATTCACCTTCTTTTAAATGAAAAATTCTAGCACTATTTCTATAAACGATTTTTTCTAATCCATTTTCATATCCATTTGCGGCATTTTTGACTTTTAAAAGTTCTAATTCAAAATATCCTGCATCTGGAGTACCTGTTCCTAACAATACTTGATCAATACCAGCAGTTTTTATAGCGCGATGTGTGTTGAAATCCATACTTGAAGATGTTTCTAAAAATACATTTTTATGTTTTTTAGCGACTGCAACAGCACTTGCATTATCATACTGTAATCCCATTCTTCCCATAATGATGTTTACTTTAGGAAAATCATGAGCAATTTTATCAAAAAAGATAGGATTAGAAAATACTTCGGCTGCACCATATATCCATACAGGCAGATTATATTTTTGACATAACTCCATTAATGGATAGAATACTTGATGTTCAGATAACATGAACCCTTGACGTAATGGATCTAAGTATAATCCTTTAAAACCTTTTTCTTTAATTGCATTTTCAAAAAGTTCACATGCGTTATTTTTCCAAGGGTTGACCGTGTACAGTCCTAAAAATCGATTTGGATATTTTTTACAGGCATCATAAATAGATTCGTTATCTTCAAATTCTGCAAAGCAATGTATGACTGCAATATCGATGCCAGCCTTATCCATTTGATTTAATAAATCTTCTGCTTTTATTTCATTTTTAAATTTGTGTTTTCCAATTATATTTGATACATCAATAATCATTTGTAGTTACCTCCTAATGATCTTTTATCCAATCTTTACCAAATAACATTCCTAATAGAGTTTCTGATGCAATACTTTCGATTAACGGCATTAGAGAGTTGGCAAAACGTGGAAGTTTAACAACCTTAAGATGTGGTTCTTCTTGAATCTCTGAAGAAGTATAAAGTAATACATCTCCACCATGTTCGATAATATAATTCTTCATTTTCATTTCTTTTGTATTATCTTCAAAGATTGGGAAGAACATTTGCGCTAAATATTCTTTTCCTAGTTTAGAACTATGATATTGTCCATGGGCATAGTCAGCACATTCCCAAACGCTAGTACAATTATGTAATCCTTCTCTATATGCAAGTGAAAGTTGTTTGGCTGTAGCTAAAGAACTATCATTCGCAAGCAGATCATATAAGGTTTTGTTTTTTGAAAATTCATATAAAGGAGTAGAATTTTTTTCCCACTCACTAAGCCACTCATCAATCCACAAATTAACTTTATTAACTTCATTCCAAAAATTTTCATCACATTCATTCAATAATCGATGAGCAAAGATATTTAGAATTAGCATAGTAAATTCAAATGTCTTATTTGTAATAGATACTTCTTTATTTGCTTTTATTGGTAAAACAAAATCAGCAATTTGGCTTAGTTTACTTCCTTCATTATTATAAATTCCTACAACTTTTGTGATCTTTTGTGCTTTTTCTACTAATTCTATAACTTCAGCAGAATTACCGGATTGTGATGCGATAATAATTAAAGTTTTATTATCAATCAATTCAAACATAAATCTAGATAATTCAAAAGAACTAAATGCAATAGTGGGTACTCCATGAGAAGTTAAATAACTTCGAATGGAATCCATTGCATACAAAGAACTTCCCATCCCACTTAATATAATTTTATTTAATTCATTTTTTCGAAAATAAGTGATAATCTCATCAATGGAGTTCATTCCACCTTCTTTATAAAACTGAATAACATTTTTCATAAGTGAACCTTGTGTGCAAACTTCGTCGATAAATCCGTTCATCATAACACCTCCTAATTATTCACACATAATATTTCCGGAAAATTACGTTTGATATGAACATATATGTTCGTTACAAACAAATAATATACCTATAAAGTAGCAATGTCAAACATTATGTAGTTAGAATAAAAAAAAACAAAATACAACATTTAATTGAATAATGAACAAAATGTTCGAAACAAACATTTTGCTCTTGAAATTTCTAATGTTTGTGTTAGTATAAAAGGGGGTGATATATATGGCAGTAAATCATCGTATGGAAAGGATTACTGAAATTGTTCAAAAAGAAAAGAATGTAACTGTTAATTATTTAAGTAAAAAGCTTGGGGTGACAGAAAAAACAATACGTTTAGATTTAGAAAAATTAGAGAAAACAAATGTGTTGATTCGTGTTCATGGTGGGGCAATATGCAATGATAAATCAATTAGTGTATATCCTAACAGGGAATACCGTGGGAAATTTAGTTTAGAAAAAAAAGAAATAGCAAAAACTGCACTTTCTTTAATTGAGCCAAATGATATTATATTACTGGATGATGGAACAACAACTTTAGAACTGGCCAAATTGCTTGGTGATTTTCCAGTAACTGTTTTAACAAATGATATTACTATTTTTAATGAGCTAATATCTAAAGATCTTATTAATTTATATATTGTAGGTGGAGCATTAAGAAGGGATGGAAACTCATTGATTATTAGTGGAGATGATGCAGTTCAGTTTATTAAGAAATTTAGAGTTAATAAGTTGTTTTTAGGGGTTAGTACAATAGATAAGGACAATGGACTTATGATTTTCCATTATGGAGATAAAACAATTAAAAGAGCTTTTATGTCAATTGCCAATGAAATCATCTGTTTGGCAGTATCTGCAAAATTCAATCAAACAGCATTTACAAACTTTGCTGATATTGATGAAATCGATAAAATTATTACTGATTCCAAGTTGGATTATACAGTTTTAGAAGACTATAAAAATGCTAATATTCAAGTAATGGTTTCTGATGAGTATAAAGAATAAAAAATTGTAGAAAGTCTTGGGTTGAAACTTTTTTGTAAAAGTTAGTTTTAATTTTGATGATATTTTAAAGTGTAAAGATATAATATAGCATAAGACCATCAAAAATTTGATAAGTTTTTCTTGGTAAGACCTTAGACCATGAAGGATATCTTAATTTTAACGGGTATGATATTAAAAAATTAATACCTACTTCTCGAATCTTCATTGATTTTTCACCATTTATATGGATGATGAATACTTTACTGCAACGGGCAATACTTTCTGTTAATAGAGCCACCCTATCCATAAATGAGAACCAGTATATATTTTAATCCTGGATCTTTTACTCTTTAAAGCTAGTTTTATTTTTCCTATGAATGAATATGTTGTAAAATCATGTTAGGTGATGATATGAAATCAGTATATTTATTTGAATTGGATTCTGTTAAGAATAGGGATGAGCAGGTTATTAAAGCCCAAAGGGCTTTGTTTGATGAAATTGTATGTAATGGGAATTGTGTTGTACTTTCTTTGAATCAGTTAGTAGATTCTCGTATGATTATGTCTATGTTAAATAGTGAAGAATATTATGATGTTTTAGTTTATCTTTTTTGTAATGGATATTTAAAATATTCACAGTATAACGATGTTCATACACCTTCCCAGTATCTGCAAAAATCTATAGAGGATAATAGAAGTTTTATTTATTCTGCATTGCCTGTAAAAAGCAATCAGAAGTATTTGTTACATCTTATTCATGAAGCACTTAGAAATGATGATTTATCAATTATAAGAAGTAAGATTGAAAAACAAAAACAAGAAGAGGAAATTTTAGATATTTTTGATGAGTGGATAGATGGTGAAAATAAAAAGAACAATTTAACAAAAGAGCAGGCAGTTTCTATTCTAGAGTATATAAAACGCTTTTTAGAGCTTATTATTAAAATTAGTATCTCAAATGAAAGCTTTCATCCGGCTATAGAAATTGATGAGAGTCGTAAGAATGATTATTCATTTCGTAAGTATATGAATATGATTTTGTCATTTGATTCACAATTCACAGGATTTCAAGAAGCTTTGCATGTTTTAAAAAGTATTCAGACAATATTAGAAGAGAATGGTAAAAATGTAGAGAGTCGCTCAGAATGGATAAAATGTTTGTTTGTAGAAAGTGATGGAAAAACGAAGGAAGAACTTGTTTCTTATCGTTTTGCGGAGTGTATTGTAAATCTGTGTTACAACTATACGGTAGAAAATAGTATATATAATATTTCGAAGCATTATCAAGATACTATAGAGTCTTTTAGAGATGATTTTTTTGAGAGATTGGAAATAGAATGGAACTATGGAAGAAACAGTGAAAATTTATATTTGCAGGAAGAAAGCAATGAATTCAGCTGGTTTATTGATAAAAACCAAATGCCAGATTGGAATTTAGCACTTCGTTTATTGAAGAAGAATAAAAGCAGAATATCAAATGATGATACAGAGAATATTCTTGTATACGAAAACAACTACAAAGAGAATCGCAAGAAGCAGAAATGTAAGAATATCATGTATTTATTAAGGACATCGCTGATATCTGCGGTTTCTGTTATTTTGATTTTTATGTATTTTATTTTAGATTCTTTAATAAGTGGAAATATTGAGGGTGGTATTAACTTCATCATAAAAGATTCTTTGTTACAGTTAGTATTGTTTTTTATATGGGTAACTTTTGCTGGATTTTTAGTAGATAAGTTTTTACATATTTCCAATGTGGTAGATGTCTTAAAAGATATATATCATTCTTTATGTGATATTTTTCATTTGTTTGTATGGAAGAGTGCTGCCTATGTTAATATAAAAGGACTTTTACATAAGTTACATAATAAGAGGGATCAAAAGAAGGAACTTTCTTTTATGAAAAGTGATAGAATCCTGGAATATATAAAATTATGGAAAACGAGGAGAGAATGTTTTAAAGGATCTCAGCTAGTTTCTATCGTAGAACCAAATGAATCTAATTTGAAGATATTAGAAGATTATGAAATTAAACATGATGTAAAACTGGGGGTTGTATATAAGTCAGACTTTAATATTCATGTTGTAGATCTAATAGAAAAGAAAAATACGAAAGGAAAAGTGATTGGGTATTATCCATACGAGCGATTATTGCCTGTAGTAAAAACAGGTGCGGTAGTCGTTGTTACAAAGTGTAGAGGTAAATTTATATTGTTGAAACAGTTTCGACACTCTATACAAGAAAGTCAGTATTGTTTCGTAAGAGGGTTTGGAGAACTTAATATAGCTGCTGAAGATAATGCAATGAAAGAATTAAGGGAAGAAATAGGTGCAAGAGGAATTAGAGAAAAGAAGACGATAGGATGTATTGCAGCTGATAGTGGAATTATTGGAAATAAAGTTACAGTAGTGTATGTGGAAATAGATTCTTTTTCGAAAGGAAATATGCATGAAGGAATTGAAGAAATCTTATTGTTAAATGAAGAAGAAATGGAAAAGTATATCGTTAATAATAAAATCAATGATGGGTTTACGTTATCTGCATATATGCTTTATGTGAAAACTTTTGAGAAAAGAGTTGTGAAAGGATAATATCATATGTAAAGAAATCATAAAAATGCCTGTCAGAATTTTTTTATGCAAGTAGAAAAGCAGATTCTCAAACTGCGATTGGAGAACAAAGGTCAGCGAAGATTGCTTTGTCACTGAAGATTTAGAGTACTATTATTGAAAGCTAAAATTATTCTTCATTCTTTTTAGTATCTCTATACGTAAATATGAGGATGAACCCAATGTCATCTATAAAGAGGATTGATATTCGGATTTGGAATAGTTAGAAAACAGGCGAAATTGTAAATCAGAAGTAGATTTCACTTTATATCTTATTGTTTAAATTAGAGTGACATGGAAAATAAAGAAGAAAAAATATATGTGCCCTAATTACTAAGTTATGGTATACTGAAATAGCTATAAGAGTACATGGTATTTGTGCTACTTTAAATGCTACATAGCTTTACTTGACAAGTAGTAAACAATATTTATATGAAAATGATAACTAAGATGTATAATTCAAATAGATGAGTACTAGGTGTTGACCTTTTTAATAAAAACGTAGTGGGGATATACAAATGAAAGAAAAAAGAAAAATCGAACTGGAGGAAGAAGAACAGAATTATGTTGACTCGAAAAAGGCAATATTTGATCAGACGATGAGGAGGGTGAAAGTGAAAGAGCGTGATGAGTGGATAAATCAGTTAGATCATTCAGCTCTCATTCAACCTTCTGCTGTAGCGCAGATAGCAGAGCCTTTCATTTCAGTAGTCAGCTCTTATCATAATTTATTAGAATCTAATTCTAGAATGTTTACAGCAGCATCTTCAATTGCAAGTGTGACACATTCTGCAGTTTCAGATAGTCTTAGGGATTCTTTGACAAGTGTGCTGGGAGCGGCAACTACTGCAATGAAACCTTATCATGATATGGAAGGTTTCAATTTTGACATTCTTGCGTCTCTTGAATCAGCTGTAATGACTCCGGAACTATTACACTTTCAAACGCAATTTAAAGATAATATCCGGATGAAGGGATCAGGAATGCCTGCAATATTAGATTATGTGGACAAATTTTCGGCAAGATGGAAAGATGCTCTTGGAATGGCAGATATTGCACAACGTAGTATCGATGCACAGAATTTTGCGCTCGTCAGAATCCTTCCTGATTATAGAAAGCTGGATTTACCACGAGGCAGTAAAAGTGTATTGAAGTCGTTAACGAAAAGTGCTGCAGAGAAACTGACACAAACAGAAGATATTCGCTTTGATCCAAGAGAAAAAGAATTTTACCATAAGGATTTACCAGAACAAAAAGTAACTGCAGACCAAATTACGGTAGCAGAAAGTTCACAGGAACTTTTTGCAGATATTTCTTTTGATGAGTTAGTTTCTTTTGAAAGTCAGTTGTATGAAGATATTGCTTTTGCAATGGAACATCCGGTAGGAAAGAAAATTTTTGAAATTATCAAGAGCTGGAACAAATTCCAGAGTTTTGATGATATTACATATTTTCATGCCAGAAAAATTGAAAATGGGAAACGCCCGTTCCTGGATCAGGAAATGATGAAAGCTCCGCTTAATATATCTTCACATGGCCGTTATAATGCGATTGGAAAGAATTGCTACTATATAGCAGATACAAAAGATGGTGCAATAAACGAAATAAACAAGCATAGTGGTGGTACAAAGCCTACGATTCAGGTAGCAGGGCTGAAGCCAATCAAATCTGTAAGATTAATTGATTTGTCCGGAGAAATAAAGGGAATAAATCGTTTTATGGAGCATATGAGATTTACTGTGGACAATGAAGAAGGAAAAATTATAAAGGAATATTTACTTCCCAATTTTGTAGCATCCTGTTGTAAAAAATTGGGAATAGAGGGTATTAAATATAAAAGTACAGGATATAACTGCTGTGTGTTATGGAAAGATGATTATTTTGAATTTGCAGAAGGCAGTAGGGAAATTGTAGAACCGATTTAAAAGTCAGTGTTTTTGAATATATTTTTTGGTATGTAGCAGGTATAAAATTTATAAGAAAACAGGTACATTTGAAAGATTTTGATGATAACTTGTATAATTCAATGATTTTTATAAATGGTGCTTTGAAGAATGCTTCTAATCCATTAAATAAGAAAATAAGTGATATATATATGGTGATGAATGTCTATATGGAGAATTAAATGATATTATCTTTAAGAATATATGAACAAAAAGAAGATGTTGCTTCTTTCAGGATGTTTTTAAATAACAAGAGGGATTTATTAAAATATAATTAGTTAAAGTAAATATGACTATATAGATATTAATGATTTTAGTTTATTTTTTGTAAATTTATAAATGAATTTATGCAAATAATAAGGTGTATAAAAATTTGTGGTACTATATTATTGGAAATAGTATGAATATACTAATTTCATATACTGACAAAAGATGATAAAATATGTATTTACCTATAAATAAAATTATAGGTGGAGGTGAGATGGGGTGATATGGATGTGTATTGAAATTAATGAGTATAAAGATTCTCTAGATGATGATTTTTCTCAATATTTTAATTTGAAAGATATTGATAAAGATGCGGAGATTCTATTAAATAAGTTTTATGATAATTCGACGTATCAATTAGATAAGAGTCGCGGGAAAGCTACTCCTATTATTGAGATTGCGAAAATTATGGGCTTTAAAATTTACACTGGTAAATTTAAAGAGAGAAATCTCTCAGGTACCATTGGTATATCGGAAAAACTTAGAAATCAGGGTAATTTAAACTGGTGAGTGGTTTTTGAAAAATCCGCTTTAAACTAGCGTGTGTTTATAAAGAGAAAAACAGATGGTTTTATGGGCATGATTTGCTCCCTAAATATCATCTTTTTTTATGTGCCGAGAAAAGGTCTAGTAATTTAATTATTTTGTACTTTTATTCGATGTTTACTTATCTGATTTTAACTGGTAATTGATAGAATAGAATACTTTTCTATTTAGATAATAAGCAGAATAACTATGTAAATGAGCAATGCGTAACAATACGAATATCTAAGCTTTCTGGCTTCAAAGAGATGTGGATTTTGGTTAAACCGTTTGAAGAAATTACTTCAATCTTTTTGATCATCTTTTTGTCAATATTGAATAAATCTGTGATAAAATCGTACATAGGTTTATTACCTCCTTCGTGTGTATTTTCTCGGCAAAGAAATGATAACACGAAGGTTTTTCATATATAAAAAGTGGGGTATCCACACAAATGTTAAAGATACCCACACATAATGTTAAATAGGTTTTAAAATAGCAACACCAAAGTTTAAAGGTATGGCACACCCACACACGAATTTAAAGCGCCGAAATCAGTATGGTAGTAATAAAGTCATTATTTTAAACAATCAAGATACAGATAAACATATTCTTTTTACTCTTGCACATGAAATCGCACATTATATTTTTGATTATAAAAGAGAAAGTGTGGGATATTCAAATACATATCGTACGAATGAAGCACAAACAGATATTGAAGTGAGGGCGAATCGTTTTGCGGCATCTTTCTTAATGCCGCAAACAGTATTCATAAAAAAATACAAAGAAAATTTATGTATAGAAGATTTATCTAATTATTTTAATGTACCTGAAACAGCTGTAAAAATGCGTATACAGGAGTTGGAGTTAGGTAATGGATACTAATCATAATGATGGATTAAATGATTTTTCTGGAATAGAGGAATCGGAAGGTCTATCAGGAATAAATTCGCTAGATGATCTACCTCATATAAAAAAAGATGTGGGTGAATTGGATGATAGAAATAAACTTTATACGAAAATTTTGAAGGATTATTCTGGATATCTTAATAAGACATTAGATAATAATTCTAGGAATAAGAAAACTTTTGTTAAAGGTTTAATTTTGGTATTAATAGGAATTGGTATTTTGTTTGTTGCAGTATGCGATAAATATATTTCCATTACTAACTGCATTTATATCTTTTATAAGCGCAATTATAATTATTCCTACAAAAATAGTAGAATATTTATTTAATCCTGAAGAGATGATGCAGATAAATGAGGTCATTAAAAATATTCAGGATTATGATAAAGTTGTGAGAGATGATTTATATAAAAGAAAAAGGGATTAAAAGTATTTCTAGGTCATTATGTAACGTAATGGTCTCAGACTGTTGACAAAGGTGTCGACAGTCTTTTTTATTTAGTTTATAAAATGTGAATGATTTAATTCATTTTTTCCTTCTTCTTTAACATTTTTAACCCAATATAGAAACTTATGTACAATTATAGTAAAATAAATAGTAACTTTATAAGAAAAGAGAGGTTTGTTTATGTCTTTATTTGAAAAAATAAATCCATCTTTTTTCACTATATTAGTATCAAAAAATAAGGAGATTTATATTGAATTCTTACTTTATATTCATGAATGTATTTATCGTAATCATACAATGAGTATAGAGCGTTCTTTACTTTTTGATATGCTTGAACAATATATGGAAGAAAAAAGATATCGTATTGATTTTTGTGAAGAGGAAGATTTTATTGAAATTGAAAAAGAGTTAGAACAAGAGAAAATGCAATATGGAAAAGATATGCATTTTTTATTACGGTTATTTGAAAAGCATACATGGATCAATGTAGATTTACATATGGATACAATGAAAAAAATGGTATCTTTACCTTATCATACACGTGTATTTATCACCTTTGTTCATGATTTAATTAAAGAAAGAGAACAAATAGGATATTTAATTCGTATTTATGCATCATTAAAAGATATTGATGATGAATATAAAATACAAGATAGCTATCAACATATTCGTAATGCTTATGCAGATTTTAAAGAATTAATTTTAATGCTTGAACAAACAAATGCAAGAATTAAAGACTATTATACAATTCAAGTAAAAAAAGCATCAACCAGTATTTATCATGATTTTTTTGATGTTTATTATGAAGATATTGTAGAGGGGTATGTATTTCCAACACTTGTAGAAGATAGTTTGAAACGATTTAAACATCCTGTATCAAAAATTTTAGAACAATTAATTAATGATGAAAAAGTAAAAGAACAAATTATTGACAGTGCAATTACACATTATCGTGTTTCTAGTTATGAAGTAGCAAGGAAAAGTATTGAGGATATGCTTTATGCAATGTATAACGATTTATCTATCATTGAAAATTTAACCAATCATTTAGTAGAAAGTGATGCAAATTTTCGTCGTCTTGCAAAACAAAAGATTTTGTATCTATGCAATAATGATCAAGGGTTAAGAGGAAAATTAATTACCTTACTACAACATATGAAGGAAGAAGGTAATGATGTAATAGATGCATGCAATGCAGCACTATCGATTCCCCAAACTTGTTATATGGAAAAAGATGCAGTGTATGATTTTAGTAAAATAACGAAAAAAGTAGAAAAAGAAGTGATGCATTTTCATTTTGATGACAATAAAAAAAGTCAAGAAGAGCTGGAGCAACATATGGGGTTAGATCGTCATTTTAAATTTAGTAAAGAAAATATTGAAGCATATTATATGGAAAAGTTAAATGGTCAGAAAGCCGGGAAATTAAAAGATATTGGTATTTATGATCAAGATGATTACATTCGTTCGATTCTTTTATATGTTTATGGAAAAGATCGTAAAATGCATTTACAAACTACGATATTACCAAATGAAAAAGATGGCATTACACAAGGAAAATTCCAATTCCCTAATTTATTGATTATGAAAAAGGAGTAACTTATGAAAATAGAATACTTAGATGTTAAAGAACAAGAAGAATTTACTAGAATCGTAAATACATTATTAGCAGAAAGCTGTATCTTTCAATATACGAAAATAAAAAATTTTGATAGGAAAGAAAGAAATGCAGATTATTTATTCATTAATGAACATTATGAAGTATTTGAAGAATATCTTTACTATGCGGGTTTTCTATTGTATAAAGATCGTTCCTCTTATATGGGAATGTTTTATTTACAAAGCTTACAAGAAGATGGAAAATGTCACATTCGTTTAAATAAATTAGAAACACAATTACTTTTATTATTAAGAAATTATTATGAAGAAAAAATGATTGAATTAGATACATCGTTAACCATTCGTATTTCTGTTAATGAATTAATACGATTACTTGTAGATGTATTTTCACTTACTTCAGCAAAACCAAGTAATTTTTTATTACAGAATGCATTAAATAACTTACAAAGGTTAAATATCATTCAAAAATACACACAAGGTGATGAAGAAATGATTTGGATTTTACCATATATTACATGCGTATTAACATTAGAAAAAATAGAATCTATTTTACAAATCATTCATCAAAAAGGAGAACAAGAAGATGAAATTAAAGAAGATGCTGTTAGTGAATTGGCTGTATTATGAGAAAGAACTATTATCAATTGATGATATTGTTTTTTTAAGTGGAAAAACCGGAGAAGGAAAATCTGCATTAATTGATGCGATGCAAGTTGTGATTTTAGGAAGATGTGATAATGCAATCTTTAATAAATCAGCAAATGATAAATCCTCAAGGGATTTGTTGGGCTATTTAACTGGAAAATACAAAAATGGAACATGCAAGCGAGAAAAAGGGGCATTTAGTAGTCATTTATGTATGGAATTCGAAAATGAAAATAAGGAAGTTTTTAGCTTTGGGATTGTTTTTGATATTTCAGGAAAATCAAGATCCGATATGCAGTATCATTATTATATGATGAATCAGCCAATTCCTAACCATTGTTTTATCGAAGAAGGTCAAATCTATAATATTCGTAAAATGAAAAGATATTTAGATCAATTCCAACATCGTAATTGCCGTATGTTTACAACCAATACGGATTATCGTAACTATTTCTGTCAAAGAATGATGATTAAAGATGTACGCTTTTTTGATGTATTTAAAATGGCAGTTGCTTATACTCCTATGATGAATATTTCTCAATTTATTGTAAAAAACATTTGTCAAGAAGAAGAGGATTTAGATTTGGAAGTTATGCAAGAAGAAATGCATGACTATCGTCAAATGAAAGAACAGCTAGAAACTGTTAAAGAAAAAAAAGAACAATTAGAACTAATTCATCAACAATATATAGAGATTTGTAATGATCAAGAAAGAAAAGAGAAATTAAAAGAAGAAAAAAAAGTTGTGGATTATTATGAAATTTTACTAGACAAAAGACTAAAAGAACAACAATATGAAGAACTATTAAAAGATTGTATGACCATAGGAGAATGTATTGAACAATATGCTAAAAAAAGAGAACAAGTAGAAAAAGAATATGAACAAATCAAACAAGCATTAAATGAGAATACATCGTATCAGCTTCAACAAAAGAAGGAACAGCTTACTTTACAAATCCAACAACTTCATCAAGAAATCACTCAAGTAAAACAACAAATCAAAGATAAAAATGCATCACTTGAAGAACAATTGAGACAATTAGAATCAATTGATGAAGAAATAGAAGGATTATTTGATCTTTCCCATCAAAGATTACAAGTAAGTAAAATGCAAAATCAACTCCAAGAGTTTTTACAGTTTAATTTAGAAGAATACAAAAATCTACAACAAAAACTACAAGAATTAGATGACCATATCAGAAACAGTGTTGGGAAATATAGTGTAGAAATAGAAATATTAAAACAACAAAGAGAAGAATTAAAAACAAAACGGCAAGAATTAGAGGCAGGGAAAAAAGTATATCCTGCAAAATTAATGAAATTAAAAGAAGAATTAACTACTAGACTTTCTAATCAATATCATCAAGATATACAAGTAGAAATATTGGCAGATGTTTTACAAATAAAAGATGTAGAATGGACAAATGCGATTGAAGGCTATATTCATAATCAAAAGTTTAACTTAGTTGTAGAAGAAGCTTATTTTATGGATGCTTATCATATTTATCAAGAAATCAAAGAATCTTATAAAATTCATACATATTCAATTATTGATGTTGGAAAAGCTAAACCACGAAAACCAGTAAATCAAAAAACATTATTGGATTGTGTTGAAGTAAAAAGAGAAGATGTTAAAAATTATATTTCTTTTTTATTAGGGCATGTGGTATGTTGTGAAAACGAACAAACATTAAGAGCATATCCAGTAAGTATCACAAAAGATTGTATGTTGTATAGTGGATATGCAGTTTCGGCAATGAATCCTAGATTTTATGAGCAACATTATATAGGAGAAGATTCCATTGCTCAGCAGCTGCAAGCTTTATTAAAACATCAAGAACAAGTAGAACAACAATATCAAAAAGTTCATAAAGCTTACTATGCATTACAAGGAATACATCTTTCTGTGCTGTTAAATGATGATTTCATATATCGAGTAAGTGATACTATAGAAAAAGCAAAAAAACAAGTGGAATTAGAAGAAGAGTTAAATCAATTACAAGCACAAGAAAATCCGGAAACATTAACGAAAAAAATACAACTGCAAGAACAATTAGAACAATTAAAAAAGGCAAAAGAAAAGTACTTGCAAAAAGAAATTAATGATCGTGCGCAACTAAAAAAATTTGAAGAAGAGCAAGATAACATCAATAAGCAACTTCAAGAGTTAACACAGAAAGAAAGAGAGCATCCAGATAAAAATACAATAGAACTACCAACCCATTTACAAAAAATTACAGAGATGGAAAAATTATGCAGTTATAAGAAACGTTTGGATCATGATTTTGATACATTAGAATATGAATTAAAGCTTCAACAAGAACAATTAATTAATAAGAAACTGCAGTATAATACAACCTTTCATATTCATTTAAATACAGGTTTTTATTGTAAAGATTATGAAAAAGAATACGAGAAACATTCCAAGAATAAAGTAGAAGAGTATACTAGTAAATGTGATTTAGCTAAGCAAAAAGCATACGAATGTTTCCAAAACAATTTCTTTAGTGCGATCAATAGCAAAATTGAAAATGTGAAAATGCAGATTGACCGTTTAAACCGTGCTATAAAAAGGCATCAATTTGGACGTTCTCGTTATGAGTTTGTATGCAGTTGTAATGAAGATTATAAAGAATATTATCATTTGATTACAAATAAAGAATTGGATGGAAGAAATCTATTAAATACAAAAGTATATGAAGAAAATGAAGAATTAATCAAAGATTTATTTAATAAAATATCTTCACTTTCATCAACCATGGATCATAAAAAATATGAAATTTTGGAAAAAGAAGTAAAAATGTTTTCACGATTTACGACATATTTAAAATTTGATATTTTGGAAAATGGAAACTCTTTGCGTGCAACGATTGGCTCAAGTTCAGGAGGAGAAACCCAAACACCATTTTATGTGGCAGTATTAGTATCGTTATTTAGTGTATATGATCAAGTAAATGATGGGTTACAACTTGCGATTTTTGATGAAGCATTTGATAAAATGGATAATGAGCGAATAGAAGAATGCATTTTATTATTAAAAAATTTAGGCTTTCAAGCAATTATCGTAACACCAACGGATAAAATTGCGAACTTAAGTAAACTTGCAGATGAGACAATTATTGCGACAAGTGACGAAATCAACGGACAAAGAACTTCTACATTACAACAGTGGAGACAAGGACTATGATATTACACGATCATGCAAAAACAATTCTTGATGCATTAAAGAAAAAATATGAAGGAAGCAAGCAAGTAAAGGTAGATGAACATAAAAAGACAAGGAAAATCGCAGTTTCTATGAAGAAGTTTCCATTTTATGATAAATATGATTATGGAAGTGTAGAAGAAGTAATCAAAGCACTGCAGCCACTTGTTGATCGACAATATGTTAGCGTTGTATATGAAAAAGAACATAACAATCAAATTAAAGAAGTAAAGTTAAATGTAGAACATATTGAAAAATTATATCAGGAAATTTATCAGTCACAAACTCCAAAAACATTACTAAAACAATGTAAGCATATACTTCAGGAAAATAAAGAAAAGATATACATACCATGGATGAAGAAGTTTTTAGATGATGAATTGGACTACATAGAAAGAAAAGGCAAACTACATCAATATGCAGGAACAAACGAAAAAGAACTGCAAGAACGATGTGAAGTTTTGCGGTATATACAAGATAATAAATTAAAATATATTCGTAATATGTCCATTGAATTATTTCAAGACACAAAATATTTTGAAGAATGTATCCAAAAAGACTTTCTGCAAATTGTACGTAGATATGAACCAGTTTATCAACAAGCAAAAGAAGAAGAATATGAAATGATTGAAAGTGAAATATTTCGAAGCTTAGGATTTTCTATGTTTCCTGAGATATTTTTGTGGAAAGGAAATGTAATATGGAAATTTAAAGATGGAAAAATTTTAGATACAGGTATTAGTAAAAGTGGATTTGCGATACAAGATGATTTGCTTGATGAATGTGTAGAGGTTTTATTTCCAAAAGATGCAAAATTTATTCTAATAGAAAATAAGACGACTTACTATCAATATGTTGAGTATGCAAAAGAAAATGAAGTAGTTATATTTGCACAAGGACACTTTAGTCCAAAAAGAAAACAGTTTTATCAATTGCTCCAAAGCTTTCATAATGGTCCTGTTTATTTATGGAGCGATCTTGATTATGGAGGTTTGACAATGTATCATCGCTTAAAAACGCAAGTTTTTCATCATCTTTTACCAATGCATATGGATATAAAAACATGGAATACTTATCAACCATATGCAAAAAATGTATCTGATGCATATATAGAAAAATTAAAAAAATATCGAAATAAAGAAGAATATACCATATTTTATGAAGTATTAGATGCGATGATTCGAGCAAAAAAAGTGCTAGAACAAGAGTCTATACAGATTTTATAATTGAATATATAATTTTTGGAAGATCTTATATTTTATCAAAAATCATTATTTAATTTTTTCTATAAATGATAAAAGCAAGGAGAATTTATTTGGATGATAGACATTTAGAAAGTTAAATAGCAAAATTATTCAAAGTGATTTTACAAGAGGAATTAATCAGTACAGCAGGTGGATTACATAAATGATTGTTCTGGTATATTCTAAAATGATATATTTTTAAAATTTAGAACTTTAAATTGTAAGTATTATGGTGTTGCTAAATTAACTTAAAAATGCTTTATCAATTGTGATGAGAGGGGGAGTTTAATGAATGAATTATTTTCTAGTAATATATATTTAATTTATATGTTTTCAATAATTTTATTTTTTCCAAGAAATAAAGAAAATGTACAACTATCTTTTGTGTTATCCTACTTAATAACATTTTTATTAAGTGCTTTTGATATTCTAAAAACTAAAGAATTAATAATTATTTTTATAATAGCTACTTTTATTTTATTTGAATTGTTTTCTGATGAAACAAAAATTACAATAATAACTAAAATCCGTTATAAAGCTATGGACTATATTTATATGATGCTTTTTGAATATAAGTTTTTCTATTTTCTTCTAATAATACTTATTTCAAGTAATAGTTTTAAAAACTTGATATCTTTTCTGACATATATAAATGAAGAAACAATCAATGTTTTATCATTACTCGTAGGAGGTATTATTTTATTAATCATTTCAAGTAATATATTATCACAAAAGTATAAAGTTTTTTCATTTAATAGATTTTATAATAACTTAAATAAAATATGTAGATTTGATGAATTTAGAGAGAAATATGGAAAAATGAGAGATGATAGGTTTGGTGGTTTAATTTTATTAGAAGATAAAGACTATTATAAAAGAGAGGGAAAGTTCAATAATTTATATCGTGAGTATATATTTAAGAAAATATCATTTTATTTTAAACAATTTTTACATAGTGAAAACAAAAAAAATACAGTTATTAGATTCATTAAAATAATAAAAAGAGGTCATTCAACAATTGAGATGCAGATAATACGTACATTAGGGATAGAAAACGGATATAAAAATGTTTTTAAGAGAAAAATCTTTGAATTTATATTTTCGCAGATTTATCTAAAAAGCTTAGAGACGCATTATAAATCATTGGGTTGTCCAAGCGGATATTTTAAAGATTATTTATTGTATATTTATATAAATATTGCTCCAACATTTGTTAGCGGTTATATGTTTTCAAATATGATGAGAATGTTTAATAAAAGTATTGATAAATTAAGTGTAGAAGAAGTGTTTGTAGGAACACTTTGTTACAGTGGAAGAATAGATATATTTAATGAACAAGATATTTTGGAGATATATGAAGATGAAATACAACAATTAGACGCAAGGCCTGATGATATAATTTCGGTAATTAAGAATACAAAGGAGTTAACTTATTATTATGAATCCATTGAATTATCAAGAGAAGTTTATATAGACAGAACGGAATTAACAAATGAAGTTATGTTGGTTATTGAGTATACAAACCTAAGTTTAAAGGGATTTAAAAAAATGGAAAACCAATTTATAAGGAGATTTCCATGTGTTGAAATATTATATGCAGATAAAAAGAAAATTCATATTGGTTTTAGGACAGTTGCATTGTTTGAAAAGATAAATCATAAAGTATTAAGTTTTATAAATGATTATGTTACAGTGATAAACAAATATGTTGAATAGTTGTTTGTTGATTGGAAAAATATAAAATAATTATGTTGGAAGCATTAACTGCAAATGGTGGTCACTTCGGTGCACCTCCGACGATTTGATTGGTGCACATTGACGGACAATTCTGTGCTTTGAGTTTCGGTAAAGGTTTTCCACATAATTGAGTAGGAGGGAGTGACGAGGGAATATAAAAAAGATGTGTAAATAGTTGAAAACAGGTAAGAATGTGAAAGTAAAACAAACTTACAAGGAGGAAATCAACATGAACACATCTTTTATTTCGACAAAACAAATCAGGGATCTGGTTAATGAGCAAAAGTTTACATCTACTCAAGATATTATGAACTGTATGAAAGGAATGTTTGCAGATGTTTTGGAACAAACTCTGCAGGCTGAAATGGATCAGCATTTGGGTTATAATCATGCGGAAAGAAGAAATGATGAAGGAGAAAAAAACTATCGTAATGGCTCTGTTAAAAGGACGATGAAGACGCAGTTAGGCGAAGTGGAAATCAACGTTCCAAGAGATCGCAACGGTGAATTTGAACCTCAGATCATCAGTAAATATCAACGCAATACAGACGGCATAGAAGATCGTATTTTATCTCTTTATGCTGCTGGTATGTCAACCCGTGATATCAAGGAACAAATCAAAGGTCTCTATGATGTAGAAATTTCAGAGGGCCTGGTAAGCAAGATAAGTGAACGTATTCTTCCTGAAGTGACGCAATGGCAGAACCGACCTTTAGAGGCATATTATCCTTTTGTTTTTATGGATGCCATTCATTATAAGATACGTGAAGATCACCAGATAGTAACAAAATCAGTTTATGTCATTTTAGGGATCAACAATGAAGGAATCAAGGAAGTACTGGGATTGTGGGTAGGTGCAAGTGAATCCGCTAAATACTGGATGGGAGTATTAAATGAGCTGAAGAGCAGAGGGGTACAGAATGTTTCTCTATTCTGTGTAGATGGACTTGCAGGGTTTAGAGAAGCAATCACAGCTGTATATCCAAAAGCAAGAATACAGCGCTGTATCATTCACCAGATTCGCAACAGTACTCGCTTTGTAAGCTATAAGCACATCAAGGAATTCATGAAAGATCTGAAGATGGTATATCAGGCAAATACGGAAGAACAAGCAATCGGTCAGTTAGGAATTTTCAAAGAAAAATGGGGCAAATACTATCCAATGGCTGTACATAGCTGGGAAGATAACTGGGACATACTAAGCACGTATTTTGATTATCCGGTGGAAATCAGAAAAATCATATACACAACAAATGCAATTGAAGGATTAAATCGACAATTTAGAAAAGTAACAAAAACGAAGAATGTATTTCCAAATGATGATAGCTTGAGAAAAATGCTGTATCTGGCAATACAAAATCTGAGCAGCAGATGGACCCAAAGATGTCGTAACTGGGACATAATACAGAATCAGCTAATGATAATGGATGGAATACAAGCATAGGATTGTAATAATTAAATTATAAAAAGTCAGTATAAAATCCAAATAATTGGGTATACTGACTAATAGATAAAAACAAAGATGCATAGACAATATTCGACTTTCACAAATCGAACTATGTCAAAAATTACTTACACATGATATTTCACATTCTCGCAGAAACCACCAAGCATTCTTCCCTTGAAATCTTTCCATCTTCTCATCTTCTATGTTTTATTATGTAACAAAACAAACAATATTTATAAATATATTTTATCAAGAATCTACATATTTTATCATTAACATCTTTTCTTCTTTCAACATTTCTTTAATCATACTATTCTTTCTTATCATGATCATATTTTAGAAAAGCTTATGTTCTTCTTTCATATATCAAATCTACGATACCATTATAATTTTTCGTAGCTTTTAATGTCAGTTTTTGGTTAATATCTATGTTTTCAAAAAGACGAATACCTTTTCCTAATAATATTGGAATTACCGATATATAATATTGATCGATCTTATCTGCATTCATTAGCTGCTGTGCTATGTTTGCCCCACCGCATATCCAGATTCCTTTTCCTTCTTCCTGCAACAAATCATCTACAAGTTTTACAGGACTTTTCGAAACAAACTTGATGTTATCATGAGATTCTTTTTGCTTTGATGTAATAATGTAACTGTTCAAATCTGCATACATCCATTCATTCGGTGAGATTTCGCTGATTAGTTGATGATATGTTGTCCACCCCATGATAACACTATCTATATTCTTTATAAATTCATAATAGGAAATCATATCATCTTTATTCGATGATTCTCCTTGCAGCCAATCTACTCCACCTTGCTGATCTGCAATATATCCATCTAAACTCATTGCGATAAATAATGTAACTTTTCTCATAACCTACCTCTGTTTCTTATTAACCCACTCTAGCAAAACTTGTACTTAAGTATATCATTAATCGTTTAAAGAGAAAAGTGATTAACCTTTCTTTTCAACTCTTGTTATTCTTGTCTTCAAGATGTTGTAAAAGACCAAAACCTATCGCTTCACTAACTTCTTTTTGTCCTTTCCGACTATTTAGATATGTAAAATCATTAGGATCACTAATAAAACCAGCATCAATAAGCATAGATGGAACAGGGTTGTTATCAATAACATATAATTGCCCACTTTCTCTTGTATTTTTTATCCCCCTGTTTTTTGTATAATTTAACGATGTTAAACTACTTTCAATTTTCTTTACCAAAGCAGCGATATCCTTGTTTCTATTATCCGTATATATTTCAAATCCAGAGGCTCCATCATTATACTTACTGGAATTCATATGAATTGATATAAAGTAATCGGCATCTGCACGTTCAGCTACTTTAATTCTTCTTTTCAAATCCTTTACTTGACTTGTAAATGTAATATTATCATCTTCTCTGGTATATACTACATGAATTTCTCGCTTTGTTAAGTAGTCCCCCCCCAATCATTTTTGTTATAGATAAATTCATATGTTTTTCATACACCTGATTTTCACTGCGACTTCCAGCATACATTGCCCCATCTCCAGCATCTAAAACAACTGTATCCTCATACACAGATACCTCTTCTTTCAAGTTCTTTGTCCTTCTGTGTAGTAAACAATGCTTGATCATTCACCTTGATACTGCAACCTTTGTTTTTCTATATACATCTGTTGTAAACACAATACATAGGACAACAAGCACCCCTATGACAATGCGAAACTTTATAGAGATACGTCTTGTTTTAATACATTTCACATTTATCACCCTTTTCTATTGTTCAATTCCCATCACTTCGTAACTGAAAGCATCCATCGTAACCTCTGTTTTATCATTTAACGCTTCCACTTATGTAAAAAATGAGAATGCAGATAGTGATTTATCTACATTCCCATTTTAATTATTATTTTTTAATCTAATACTCTTTTTCTATCCTTCATTATACTTTAAAAGCATGTTTCAACATCTCTATAAATTTTGCAGTTGCAGTAGAAAAGTTTTGATGTTTTTTCCAAACCAAAACACTTCCTGTTTCTAAGACAGGTGAAAAAGGACGAAAACATACATTACGATTATTTGCTGTAATAAGACTTTCTAAAGTAATTCCATATCCTAACCCTTCTTCAATCATCGTTATGGCATTATGAAACAAATTAATTGTTGCTACTTCATCAAGCTTATCATACGTATCCCCAAACCAGTTTTCAATTTCTTCTTTTACAAGTTTTCGACTAGAACCAATAATTTTTTTCCCAATTAAATCTTCTTGTGTAATCACTTCTTTGCTTGCTAATGGATCATGGATTGGCATGACAATTCCCCATCTGTCTTTTTCCTTCATACGAATAAATTCAAAGTTACTGATTTCAACAGGTACACTTAACAAGGCTATGTCAATCAATCCATTGTTAATCCTTTCTTTGATATCATCTGCAGTACCGCTAAAAACATTAAACTTAACTCCTGGGTATTTTTGAGAAAAATCTTTCATCACAGATGCCAGCAGACGAAAAGCTTCCATTTCTCCACTTCCAATAAATATCTCTCCTGAAATATTTTCTGTATCTTCCCTTATTTCTTTTTCGGTTTTATTAGCTAGATCCAAAAGTTCTTCCGCTCTTCTTCTTAACAGCATTCCTTCACTTGTCAATTCAATGCGATGGGTTCCTCTAACCAGCAGTTGTTTACCGAGTTCTTTTTCCATCTGCATCAGCTGTCTTGACAAAGTGGGCTGTGTAATATGCAGGGCTTCTGCAGCTTTTGTAATATTTTGTTCTCTTGCAACCGTTAGAAAATATTGCAATACACGAAGTTCAAACATAGAATTCACCTCTTTTATTGTATTCTCTTTATATAATAAAAGAAGAAAAGGAAAATGTCTAATACCTATAAACCATTTCTTATCATGCCTTTAAAGTATAAGGCAGTAACCACTAGATTACTGCCCTGTTTTTATTCTTCACTTAAACCGTTGTTTTTAATAACTTCCTGATACCAGTAAAAACTGTCTTTTTTTATACGAGCCATGTTCTTTAAATCTTTTTCATCACGATTCACATATACAAAACCATATCGTTTTCCATATCCCTGATGTGTACTAACTAGATCTATAAAAGACCATGGACAATATCCTATCAATTCCACACCATCGCTAATCGCAAGCTGTGCCTGATGAAAATGACGTTTTAAATAATCAATGCGATAAGGATCATGAACGCAACCATCTTCTGTAAGTTTATCTTTTGCGCCTAACCCATTTTCTGTGATTAACATTGGCAAATGATAGCGATCATAAATACGACGCAAAGTAACACGCATTCCAATAGAATCAATCAGCCAGCCAAATTGTGTTTCTTCTAAATAATTATTTTTCGCTGCTCTGTAGACACCTTCTTCACCAATCATGACCTGCTGATCTCCATTTCTTGGCTGACAATCGGTCCCATCATTTCGAGCTTCACTGACCGTTGCTGTTGCATAGTAATTTACCCCTATAAAATCTGGTTTTGCTTTCGCAATGATTTCCATATCTCCATCTTCTATCACTGGTGTATAGCCTTTTTCTTCCATATATACCCAGGCAATGGAATTATATCTGCCATGAACCGCAACATCTAAATACAGCCAGCAGCGAATACTTTCCCAATTATCTGCCGCAATCACATCTGCCGGATTGCATTTTTCAGGATAAATCGCCGTAATGTTAGGCGCTGGACCAATTTTTCCATTGCTTACCATTTCATGACATAGAATGGTTGCTTTTGCGGCTGCCACAAACATATTGTGGCATTGCTGGTACAATTCCTTTTTTGTAGGAATACGGCCTGGATTCATCGCATTCGGATGATTGATCATAACATTTTGTTCATTGATGGTTAGCCAATATTTTACTCTGTCCCCATAGGTTTCAAATAGTATCTTTGCATATTTTACAAATGCATCAATGGTATTGCGGCTGCACCATCCGCCTTTTTCATGCAATTTCAATGGCAGATCAAAGTGATACATGGTTACCACTGGTTCAATTCCATAAGAAACCAGTTCATCAATCAATTCATTATAAAACTGAATGCCTTTTTCATTAACTTCTCCATCTCCATCAGGAAGAATACGTGTCCAGGCAATTGAAAATCGATATGCTTTCATTCCCATCTCTGCCATAAGTTTCACATCTTCTTTCATGTGATGATAATGATCACTGGCAACCTTGAAATCCGCAATATCTTTTGGTTCATGCAAGTCTTGAACGGATAAACCTTTTCCATCTTCCTTATATGCACCTTCTACCTGATACGCAGATGTGGAAGCTCCCCATAAGAAACCTTCTGGAAATGCTTTTAATTGTTTATAGAACATATGAATTCCTCCTTATTTATGCTTTCAGCTTCAACAACTGTTCTCCATTTTTAATATCGCCTTCATGAAGAGCAGTAATCTTCTGATAGGATGCAGTATTTGTTACAACCACCATGACTTGCGTTGCGTATCCAGCATCTTTTATTTTCTCAGGTTCAAATGTCACCAGTTTTTGACCTGCTTTTATCTGTTCTCCCTGTTTTACAAAGGATTCAAAATATTGCCCATTTAATTCCACCGTATTAATTCCAATATGTATAAGTACTTCTGCCCCGTTTGGTGAAACCAAACCAATCGCATGTTTGGTAGGGAATAATGTTACGATGGTTCCATCAAATGGAGCTACAGCTACTCCATCACTTGGTTCAATAACAACGCCATCCCCCAATGCTTTGGATGCGAACACTTCATCATCTGCCTCACTCAAATGTAACACTTTACCAGCTACTGGTGCCATGATGATTTCTTCATCAGCTGTTGTTATTTCTTTCTCTTCAGCAGTATCGCTGTCTTTCTTTTCAAAACGTAAACTTAATACAAAAGTGATAATTGCGGTTGCGATGATACTAATGGCGATAGCAATGATAATATTGATAAAACAAGTCATAGAGTTATCACCAATGTAAAGCAATACAGCCGGCAAGCCAGAAGATCCAGTCGCAAAACAGTGTGTCTGTGTTAACCCTGCATATAAACCACCAAGTCCTCCACCAATCATGGCAGAAATCAATGGATATTTCTTTGGCAGATTCACCCCATATAAAATTGGCTCTGTAATTCCCATATAAGCGGTGATAGAACCAGATGCTGCAGTTTGACGAGTATTTTTATCTCTTGTTCGCAGCGCAACAACAAGACCTGCGGTAGCCTGTGCCATGTTGGAACAAACACAGCCTGGACCAAAGATGCTGTCATAGCCAAGATTTGACATCTGCATAACACCAAGAGGTGCAACCCCATTGTGAAGTCCAAACATAACCATAATTGGCAAGAATCCCCCAATTAATACAGCTGGTGCCCAGCTGGCATTTGTACTTAAAAATTCAAAGAAGGTTGCCAGATAACCACCCAGTACACTTCCAATAGGACCTAATACAGAGAATGCCAATGTACCCATGATCAGGAAGGTACACATTGGTACAAATACTAAATTCACTGATTTTGGTATCCAGCGATTTAAGAATTTTTCTACATAAGCCTGAACAAAAACAATTAATATAATAGGAATTACACTAGAAGTATAAGTAGCTAATGTAAAAGGGATAACTCCAAAGAAATGGACAGGTTCTCCTGCAGTGACTAACGCTGTCCAGTTAGGATGCATCATCATTGCTGCAACACCAGCCGCTAAGATTGGATTGCATTTTAATTTTTGAGCTTCTGTGAAAGCTAATAACATTGGCAAAAAGAAGAAGACCCCATCCGCAAACAAATTTAATAAATAATATGTTTGAGAATCTGTTGTGATGATCTTGAATACAACAAGCAAGGCTAAAACTGCTTTTACCATACCAGCACCAGATAAGGCTGGAATGATTGGCTGGAACGTACCTGCAACAAAATCAATAACAGTAGTTACGATTCCTTTCTTCTCACTTTCCTGCTGTGTTTTATTTGATTTGATATCAACAAATTTTTCAATTTCTTCAAATACTTCTGCAACATGTGTTCCAATAACAACCTGAAAAACACCTGCATTGATTAAAACTTTTGTGACACCATTTAAATCTTCTAAGCCTTTTTGATCCGCCTTGGATTCATCAACTAATTTAAAACGTAAACGTGTTTGACAATGATAAACATCACTGATGTTTGCTTTTCCACCGACTCTATCAACGATTTGCTGAGCAAATCCCTCATATTTTTTACTCATGATTTCTCCTCCATTTTTATCAAAATATCCAGAAACAAAGCAAACTACAAATTTGTGTGACCGGTACAAATTTACTTTTATTTCTTGTTACGCCCATAATTTAACATGTAACAAAAAGCGCTTTCAAGCGTTTTTAGAATTACGAAAATAAGTTTTACATTCCCATTTATTATTCCTGTTATTCATGAAATTTAATGAAACTTTTCTTGTTTAAAAAGGCTTATTCTCTAACATCTATTAGAAAATAAGCCTTTATTATTCATCTTTCATACTTTTTAATACTGCCCATCGACTTGACTCCAAAATCTTTGAATTTTGCAGTTTATATAAATTATTATCTTGATAATGTTTCGCAAAATAACAGGAAAACAACACATTAAAAATATATTGCAGGGATTCTTCGGTCGCAAAGTTTGATATTTTTGTATAAAGTCTTTCTTTTGATGACATCGTTAAGACACAATCTAACTCTTTTCTCATATAGTTATCTCCACCGCTGGTAATTCCTATTACACTTACCTTGTTTTCTAGTAACGTTGGAATATAACACATTGGCTCTGCGTGTTCATTATTACCTGAATAGGATATCATTATGGCACAGTCATCTTCCGTTAAAGTATTGGAAATAATTCCCATTTCTCCCAGTTTTGCGATATCTACCTGTTTTTTGATCGTAATCATTTTTCTTCGAAACAATTCCCCAATAAAAATATTAGGACTTAATCCAAAGATAATGATATGTTTTGCTTTTATTAGATAATGTACAGCCTTTTCCAGCATTTCAACATCTAACAAATCTGCACTATCCTGGATACTTTCTATCTGTACTTTTTTTATACTGTCAATAATTTCATTTACAGAGCTTTTCGCATCAAAAGGATAATTAACATCTGCATCTGCTTTATGCTGTTCAAGATACTTCATTTCAGAAATAAATGCCTTCATAAATTCTTTCCAGCCATCAAACCCCAATGTTTTCGCAAAGCGAACAACCGTTGCCTTTGATGTATAACTATACTCTGCAATTTGATTGATCGTATACTTATGTAAATTTGACTGTTCATGTAACACAAATTCTCCAACCGCATAACGTGCATCATGGTACTCCATCATAAGCTCTTCTATTTTCTGTAACAAAAACAAAACACTCACCTCACTCTACACATAGTATACAGGAAAAAGCTAGAAACTCTAGCCTTTCTTTTATCTATCATTGTTTTAGTTATTCTTATCTTTCTCAATACAATACTTTAAATAATCCATTCTGGCGATTTGACGTTCTTTAAAATGAATATCATTCAATACCTCGCCCCTTTTTTTATTTAACATATCTAAACGCTCACGCTCTGTATCTTCATCCGATAATAATAGGCGCATATAAGTTTCTACTTCATTTACATCAAATCCCATATCATGCAAAGACATAATTGTGCTTAATCGCTCTAAATCCGTATCATCATACTGCCATGCGCCCATAACTTTTTTCACTGCACCGCAAAGTCCCCAGCTTTCATATTCATTTAAAATAGATATAGGAATCTGGTAACGTTTGCTTGCTTCTTCTTTTGTCATTTTATCACCTTTTTACTTTCTATACATATAAGATTACTGTTCAAATGTTATACCATGCAATCGATAAACTTCAGCTAAATCTGTAATATTTAAAATAAGTGGTATTTCTTTATCCATTGTTTGAATTGTCTGTAAATCCTCTTGCGTTAAAGAAAAATCATGGATAGCATAATTCTGTTTTATTCTATCCTCATGTACAGATTTAGGAATAGCAATGATATGATTTTGATATAGCCATCGAAGAATTACCTGTGCATTGCTTTTATTGTATTTTTTACCAATTGTACACAATGTTTCATTATGAAAAATATCAAGATTTCCTTGTGCAAATGGTGCCCATGCCATGATTTGTATATCATACTTATCACAAATGTTTTGTAACTTCTTTTGCTGATAAAAAGGATGGAATTCAATTTGATTTACCATTGGTTTTATTTCATGACTTAAAAGCAAATCAACAAGACGATCTTCCAGAAAGTTACATACTCCTATGGCCTTTATTTTTCCTTGTCGATATAATTCTTCCATTGCTCTCCAGCTTCCATGATAATCTCCATAAGGCATATGAATCAGGTATAGATCGATATAATCCGTTTTCAAGTTCTCTAATGTTTTTTCAAACGATTTCATCGTCTTTTTATACCCACTATCTTGAATCCAAACTTTAGAAGCAATACATATCTCATTTCGTGCTATCCCACTATTTGCGATTGCATTTCCAACTGCTTTTTCATTTCCATAACATGCTGCAGTATCTATAAATCGATAACCTGCTTTAAGTGCATTACCTACGCTTTCTTCACATTGTTTTAAATCTGTAATTTGAAAAACGCCAAAACCCTGTAAGGGCAATTTATATCCATTATTCAACGTTACTGTTTCCATATTCTCACATCTTTCTATACATCTGTTTTAATAACTGTATCACGTTCACAAACTTGTTTATTATCAAAAATAATCTGTTTTATACCCTTTGCCTTGATTGTCCCTGACTTTGGATTTTTGATACTATCAATTTCATTTAAAACCGTTGCATGAACACCACTCAACTCAAAAGCTAAATCCGTTTGTTCCATGGTACAATCTTCCAAAACTAAATTTTCACAATAGCATAATGGCTGCGTACCTATGATTCTGCAACGTACCAATTTTAAGTTTTTAGAATACCAGCCTAAGTATTCTCCTTGAATCACAGAATCATAAACCGTAACATTTTCACTATGCCAAAAAGCATCTTTGGTATCTAAGACCGAATTTCTTATTTCCATATTCTTTACATACTGAAAAGAGTATTTACCTTTCATATGCAAAGAGTGAATCTTCACATCTTCACATTCAAAAAAAGGATACTGTGAATCCAGCGTACATTCTTGAATATTTACATTTCTGCATTTCCAAGCAAACTCCAAAGAATATATTTTACTATGCTTAACAGAAACTAAGTCACATTCTCTTAAAGCCTTGATTCCTTTCATTTCACAATGATCAATTTCAATACCTTTATCATACCAAAGTGCCGCTCTGCAGGAAGCACTCATTTTACTATTAAATATTTTCGTATAATCTGCATGCCAAAGAGGATAACGTAAATTAAAATAACAATTTTTAATAATATTATTAGAAGTTTCCTTTAATGCAGATTCTCCATCCTGTACACCATCAAAATCACAATCTAAAATTTCACTTTCACTTATTCCATACAAAGCACGCTCTTCATCAAATTTTTGTTTATAATACTGCATGTCCTTCCTCCTTACCTAGACTTATTTTAAATTACATACTAGTGAAAGTAAAATACTTAAAAAACACGTACCTCTATGCTTAAAAAGCATAATTAATTTATACGCAACAAAATGTAGCGTGCATTCTCATCATCAAATTGTTAAAATAATATTCAAAAAAAGCAACATAAAAACTAGATTTTCATATTGCCCTTTACTATATAAACTTTTACTTCCATACAATCTTTATAGAAGCTATATTATTTTTTATTTCCTGATATTGCTCTTGATGAAGCGATTGCACATAGATTCTTAAATACCTCATCCACTCGCTATCTTCTTCTATTCCATATTCTAATAAATCATCAAGATCTGTATAACTACTATCCATAATTATGCATTTTAATAAGATAGAAAAAGAGAGTAAGTCTAACGAACGAAAATATTGTAAATATTCATCTTCAAAAAATACTGCATTTTCTAATAAATCAATCATATCATATATCTGTAATTGATTCCGTTGTAATAATTCTATTTTATCCTTTACAGTTATATTTGCTTGTAATTGTTCTATCATTTCTGAAAAATTAATATCCGAATATTTCTTCATAAAAAATGTATGCAGCTGTTCATCCTGTTTCTTTTTATAAACCAAAATATCTACATCAAGAAAAGTAAAATCCATAAAGTTTTTCACCCATATATCCTGAAACATCATAAAATATTCCTTTGTTTCTTTATCTGTAAAAGATAAAATAGCTTCCATAGCTGTATGTACAATCGTTTCTACGGACTTTGTATTTTTCAATTTTTCTTTAAGATACTTCACCTGTGTTTCGCTTAATAAAAGTGAAAGTCTTTGATGAAGTATATAGGAAGCAATCGCCTGATTCATACATATTTCGCTTAAATTAATAAATACTTCTGAAACAGAAATATTTCTTATGGATTTAAAAAGTTGACAAAATTCTGCATACTCTTTTTGAAACAACATACAAAAGGATATTTCCATGTCTACTCTTTTTAAATAATAAAAGACCAAATCACTTCCTTTTAAATCATACATTTGATGAAGCACAGGTAATCCATCTAAAAGCGGATAGCTAAGATCTTCTTTTATTCTGCTATAATACAATTCAAAATTGTATGAATTCCATGCACTTAAAATAGAAGGTATTTCCTTTTTTATAAGATACTTCATAAAATCATTAGGAAAGTAAACTGCCTGCATTTTTATCTTCTCAAACAAATCCTTTATCTCCACTATCTCATTTTGTATTACTTTAACACCAGTATATAAAACATCTTTTAAAGCTGTTGTCTGTAAAAGGTATTCTTTATTTTTATAGGATGCATATCCATGTACGAAAATATAATCTATCGCTTCTATGATCCATGTATAATTTCCAAAACTAATTGATGTACTGTTTCCATGATTAAAATTTAAAACTCTCTTTTGTATAATCAAATCTAATTCATGTGAAAGTTGCCATAATCTTTGCTTTGTAAGATAACCTTGTGCATAAAGATTTTTCAAAGTAATTTCTAATGTTTCATCCTTTTTACTAATAAGATCGTTCATTTTTCCCACTCATTTCTTTTCTTTTTCCAATCTTCTTCTACACGAGTGAACAAGCTTTCTATTCCCATTCCAGACAGCATTGTATATTGGTTTATAATAGATGCAAGCAGCTGTTGGTCACGAACCTTATTGGTAAGTTTTTTTCGCATCCGATAGTAAATAGATATTACCTTTTTTAAAATATCTAAATAGTTTCCTTCATGAAGATAACCTGTAGATAATAGTGTATAAGCAATCGTTTCAATTTTCTTTTTATCTGTTTCCACCCACTCCAGTTTTCTGCATAACTTTGCTTGATAGTCTTGTAAAACATTAAAATCTTCATTTGTTATTGTTATATTTTGTACTGTTATTTCTTGTGAATTCTGTTCCATAACACGTATCTGCTGCTTCATTTTTTCACCTCAAGGCGTATTGTAAATAAGGAAATCAGAAAATACAAGACTGGAAAAAATCAGTAAAATATGGTATTATATAAACAGAAATTAAGATATTATTTAACACATGTTGCTTATTTCATGTGTTTTTTTATTCACATAAAAAAATGTATAAAAGCCAAAGCCTCTATACAGTATGTATTAGATATCCATCATCATTTTAATAATCTCATCATCGGTTGTTTTCATTCCATCTCTGGCAATATGACCAACACCTTCTATTGTTTTTTCAATGTTGGAATTAACAATTCCTTCTCCACAGTAAAATTCTTTGTTTTCTTTTGCCATCATACAACCCATGATTCCCGCATCTACTGCAGATGCAATTTTAGCAGCACAGCTTGGCTTTGCTCCATCACATAAAATTCCACTTGTAATAGCAAGTGTATTTACAATCGTGTGACATACTCTGGAATAATCCCCACCTAAAAGGTAAGATATTCCTGCTCCTGCTCCAGCCCCTGCACTAACCGCTCCACAATAAGCAGATAAGCGGCCAATAAATTTCTTTTGATACAAGGTAGATAAATTTGATAAAACCAATGCACGAAGCAATTTTTCATGTGAGCAGTTATATTCCTTTGCATAAACAATGACTGGTAAAGAAGCACTCATTCCCTGATTGCCACTTCCTGAGCAAATCACAACTGGCAGTTCACACCCACTCATTCTGGCATCACTTCCTGCCGCTGCCATTGCTCTGGCACGTACCTGTACACTATCTCCATACGTCTTTATCAACACATTCGCAATATCTGCACCATAGCCTTTTTTCAATCCTTCTTGTGCAATTGCCATATTACAAGAAATCTGCCGTTCTAAAACTTCCCTAACATCTTCAATATCCACACTTTCCGCAAACTCATAGATAGATTTCATTTGTAAAAGCTGATAACGTTCGTCATCGCTGCCATACGTTTCTTCCTTCTTAAAAATGATTTCTCCATCTTTTTCAATGTAGACAACGTTCACATGTTCATTTTGTATTTTTACCTTTGCCTCATGCTCTGCATTACGCAAAACAATCATAATCTGCAAAGCACAGTTCCCCTTCTCATGAAATACACGAATATCCTTTGTTTCTAAAAAAACATCTAGCTCTTTTAACTGTTCCTCATTTACATGAGATATAACTTCTAAAAGAAGATCGCTGTTTCCTGCTACAACACCTATTGCAGCTGCAGCTTTTAATCCTTTTTTTCCATTCGTATTAGGAACGGTTACACTTTTTACATTTTTAATAATATTCCCACTGGCATGAATCTCTACTTCTTCAACATCTCCAATCAGATGTTTTCTTGCCAATGCAGATGCATATGCAATCGCAATCGGTTCTGTACATCCCATTGCTAAAACCAATTCCTTCTTTAAAATTTCTACATATGCCTGATAAATAGGATCTTCTTTTCTCACACTATTTCCTCCCATACTTCCTGTTTTTTAAGTATATCATATTCTTATACACACAATCTAGCGTTTCAAATACAAAAAAAGCCTTTTACAAGACTTCTTTTTATTCTATAGGTTTCTGATAAAAACGCCCTTCCAAATACTCTGTTTTAGTAACATTCACAAAGGAGGTTGGATCAATTTCACGAATGCGGTTGATAAGTGCTTTAGCTCCAGAATTTTCAATTACTGTGTAAAGCATCGTAACATCTTTTCCATAATATGTACCTTGTCCTTCAAAACGAGTAACACCATGATGTGTTGTATTTTGAATTTCTTCAATCACGATATCCGGATGTCCTGTAATGATCAATAACGTCAATTTTTTATATCGTGTATGAACTGTATTTACGATTTGTGTTGAACAAAACTGGAAAATAATAGAGTATAGTGCTTTATCCCATCCAAATAAATAGCCTGCTACAACAAGCATAATTGCATTCATTGCCAGTACATAATTCCATGCGGGCTGATTTGTTTTCTGTGAAATGCCCATAGCGATAAAATCAGTTCCGCCACTGCTTGCATTTCCTTTTAAAGCAATTCCTAAGGCACTTCCCTGTAAAATTCCTCCAAAAACAGTAATCAGCAAGATATCTTCCGTAATATTCATTACTGGAAGGATATCTACAAATATACCTGTTAACACAATCATGATACAAGAATAAATAGTAAACTTCTTCCCTACGATTTTAAAACCAATATAAGCAGGTATCGCATTTAATAAAATATTCACCAAAGAATAAGAAACTTCTATTCCTGCATAAGTAGAAAAGCAGCGTTGAATCAATACGGTTAATCCTGTAAAACCACCTGGAAATAATCCTCCAGCATCAATAAAAGTATTAATATTTACAGCACATAAAAACGATGCAATTATCACACAAAGCAAAGTAATAAAATCTTTTTTACTTACTTCCATTTTCATGGATGTCATCCCCTTTAAAATTAACATGCATATTATACTATGTTTTCTACAGTATGCAAGGAAATTTTTTTTGTCTTTGTCATACACTAAAAAAGAAAGGGTGAGAAAATGAAAGAAATACTCGCAGGTATTGAAAATGATATATTTATGAAAGATGCATCTTTTATCATATATCAAAATGAAGAGTACCAAATCGTCATTGATGGAGAGATATACAATGAAGATGAATTATTTGCCGAATTAAAAGATATTTATCCAATGCATAACACAACAGAAGAACTTGTGTTTTATGCATGGAAACATTGGGGCATGCAGTTTAGCAACCATTTAGAAGGAGCCTATACGTTTCTGATAGGCAATAAAGAACAATTGCTTGTTGTAAAAGATCCTTTAGGACTTCGTCCTATATATTACTGTGAAAATAATGGAAACTGGTATGTAAGCAACTCCATCAAAACATTATTGAACAAGAGTGAAAAAAAAGCCGTACTTGCAAAAGAAGGAATTTTAGAACTGTTTAGTTTTGGTCCTGGTATAAGTGAAGATAAAACTTTACTGAAAGGTATTTTCACAGTCCCTATGGGATCTTATCTTGAAATTAAACATCATACAGCAAATATCTATAAATACTATGAACTGCCTGTCTATGAACATAAAGATAACGTAGAAGAAACTGCCAAGCATGTTAAAGATCTGCTTCTTCATTCTGTAAATCAACAAAAGCAAGGATGTAAAAGCAGCTTTTTATCAGGAGGACTAGATAGTTCCATCTTAACAGCTCTTTGTGCACAAAAGGATTGGAATACCTATTCTTTAGACTATGAAGGAAATAAAGAAAACTTCCACTCTAATATGTATCAGGTATCTATGGATACCGATTATATAAATATGATGAAAGACAAATACCCTTTGGTTCATCACCATGATCTTATGATTACCCAAAAAGAACTTGCTTCTTTACTGGAAGAAGCCATGCTGGCAAGAGAGATGCCAGGTATGGCGGATGTAGATTCTTCCCTATTATGGTTATGTAAACAGGTAAAACAGCAGGAAGATGTCATTATAAGCGGAGAATGCAGTGATGAAATTTTTGGAGGTTATCCATGGTTTTATCGTGAAGAATTAAAAGATTTAGATACCTTCCCTTGGCTTCGTTCTACAAAAGAGCGTATTTCTCTGTTAAATAAAAAATATCAAACTTTAGAATTTGAAGAATATATTAAGAAGCAATATAATAATACGTTAAAAGATATACAGTATCTGGACAGTGATACCCAAGAAGATAAACTTGCCAGAAAGCATACATTGCTTTGCCTTCACTGGTTTATGCAGACATTAGTTGTGCGTCAGGTATGTGAAGGAAGATGGGCAGGTGTAAACATTCGTGCTCCATTTGCCAATGTACGCCTATTAGAATATGTATATAATATTCCTTGGAAAATGAAATTTTTAAATGATGAAGAAAAAGGAATTTTAAGAAAGGCATTCGCTGATATTCTTCCAAAAGAAGTATGTGAACGAAAGAAAAATCCATTTCCTAAAACCCATAATCCTATCTATGCACAAATTGTATCCGATATAGTAAAAGATACACTGAAAGATAAAAACAGTCCTTTGCATAAGCTGTTTGATGATAAAAAACTGGATGAACTCATCCAGTCAAAAGGGGAATCTTTCCAGCTTCCATGGTATGGACAGTTAATGAGCGGTCCACAGCTCCTTGCTTATTTATACCAGATTCATTGCTGGATAAAAGATTTTGATATTGAAATTGAAGAAAGCATTTAATCCATGCTTTCTTCTTTTTTTTCTAATTGAACAGATTCTATTTCATGAAAACGATTAACGAGTTTTCCTGCTGTTATCTGCAACAAACGCATATCTTCATAACAGCGTTCAAAATCACTGCATACATTCTGATAGCGTTTTTCAAATCGTTGAAATTCCTGCTGCAGTTTTCCTAATTCCTTCTGCATAGCTGCCATATTTTCATTTCTTTCAACCCCTAAATAAATCGCTTTGATTGCGGTAATATATGCCATTAAAGTTGTTGGGGAAACAAGATATACTTTCTTTTCATAAGACTCTTTCACAACCTCATCACAGGCAGCATATATATAAGAAAATATTGCTTCTGCAGGAAGAAACATATAAGCAAATTCTGCTGTTTCCTGTGGAACGATATATTTTTTCTGAATTGTCTGTATATGTTTTTTTACATCAGAAACAAATAAAGCATGATATTTTTTACGCTCTTCTTTACTGGAAGCAGACATTAAACGATTATAATTTTCTAAAGGAAATTTCGAATCAATGCATATCATTCCAAGAGGTTCCTTTCCAAATATAACTGCATCTGCAATGAAACCATTGCTTAAACGATATTGTTTTGCATATTGCTTCTCATTGCTGCCCATAGCATTTTCTAAAAGATGATACAATTCAACTTCTCCAAAAATTCCTCTTGTTTTTTTATCTGTTAAGACATTTTGAATACTGGAAATGGACATAGATAATTCCTTTAAATTTTTTTGTCCTTCATCCAGTTTTCCTACCTGTTTTAAAACTTCCCCAAATACACGAGTTGTGGTTTCATAACTTTGCTGCATTGAAGAGTGCATATTCTTTTCCATTGTATAAATCTGCTTTGCCGCCGCATCCTGCATAACCCCCATATCCTGACGAAGCATATTTTGCATAGAAGATAATTCTGCCTTCATTTGCTGCTGAAGAGCAAATAAAAGATCCTGCTGACGCTTTTCACTTTCTAACAATTCCTTTTTCATAGAGGGTTTGTTTTGTATACGAAAGAAAAAAACAACAATTACAACAAGCATAATAACGAAAATACACAACATAAATACTACATATTCCATAAAATCACCTAGTAATCATTATAACAGAAACAATCAGGTATATGCATAAAGATATTCCATATATTTTTCACATAACAACATCGAACGCTTTACACAATGCATACTCGTATCTACTTTTATCTTTTCTCCGTTTAAAAATTCAAATACGATTTGCTTATCTTCCTCTGTATAGGAAAAAACACCGCGGTAATTGATCCAGACATTTTCCTTGCTGGATAATGCCTTGCATGGAAACATCAAATCTTTTGTCGCTTCACTGATTAAAACCGGTACTCTTTGATGAGAGTGTAAAATATATCTGGAAGCTTCCAATCTTCCTCTTAACGTACTTCCATGCTGCAGGCACCATGTTTCCAGGAAATGTATACTCCCCTGCTTCCAGAAAACAACATGATCTTCCCGCAGGATCTTTCCTTCATCTCTTTGATCCAAAATCGCATAAATCATAATTTCACCTCTATACGATTTTTTCATAAAACCTCTAAAAAAAGACAAATATGAAAGAAATTCAATAGCAAATAAAAAAGGATGTGTATTTCACATCCAATTAGCAGCATCCTCCATCGCATCCGCCGCCACAGCTTGAGCATCCACCCTGCTGTGCAGCCATCTGCTGTTCGTATACTAAAGTATCAATAACGATACATTCAATTTCTACTTTTACATCTTTAGGTAAGCGTGCAATCTGTACACAGCTTCTTGCTGGATATGGTTCTTCAAGGTAAGATCCGTATACTTCATTCAAACGGTCAAATTCACTTAAATCACTCATAAAAATTGTTGTTTTTACGATGTGACGATAATCAAGTCCCATTTCTTCTAATACAACTTTAATATTTTTCATTACCTGGTGTGTCTGTTCTTCAATAGTTGTTCCTTCAATTTCACCAGTTTCTGGATTTAAAGGAATTTGTCCAGATAAATAAACGAAATCTCCTAATTTTACTGCTGGAGAGTAAGGTCCTAAAGCTTTAGGAGCTTTTTCAGGTTTAATTGCTTTTAAAAATACGTTCATGTTGTAACCTCCTATGTGTTTGCAGATTTATTATATCTTAATTATCAAAAATTTCAATTCAAAAGCATTCGATAAAGTTAAATCTTTCCATATTGTATAATTCCAAATTCCCATCACACAATAGTATCAGGAGGTAAGTAAAAATGAAAAAAGAAAAAAATTCTAAAACACGTTTTGTAGCTGCTCGTAAAAACAGTGATGGTACTTTAAGTGAATTTAAGGATAACCATGGGAAAACCTATGATTATGAACAGGCATTAGAAGCTGTTGAACAAGGTTTGATTGAAAATGCACAGCCATTTACAGGCAGAGATGGTGCAAGACACATTCGTGGTGTCAATGACGGAAGCAAATCATCAAACTTAAAAAATCTAAAAGATTTCTAGAAAAAGCCGCAATCAAGCGGCTTTCTTTGTTATTTGATGAACTTTTTTCTTTATATGATATAGAAGCAGCAATATAATTATCGTATTGATCAATACTAAAATTACCCCTACTCCTTTAATATAAAACATTCCTTCTTCTAAGCTTGCAGATTGAAGCCCTGTATATATACAAAACAAACATCCAACAGTTTCAATCACAAACAAGAAAAGACACCATGTTGTCTGTTTCTTTTCACAAAGCAATGGCCACGCCGCAATAAAAAGTGCAGCTACCATAACTTCATACCACTGTACTTCTTTTAATACCACATATAAAATATTTGTAAAAGATACCTGACTCATGGAAATAAAATCCATGGATACTCTGGATAAATATGTCATATGCAATAGTTTTCCATTTAATAAAGTATACAAAGAATCATAATCATCTAAGGTATACAGCGATATTCCCACAACAACATAAAGAAGTAGAAAGAATACCCATACAGCCAAACATAGAATTAAAAAGCGGGAATATGCATCATCTTTTTTCTTTATCATTCAACTTCCAGCCAATCTTCTCCCTTGATTACCTCAACTCCACTTAAGCCAGGATAATCAAGCTGACGTAAAACTTCATAAACAATAATAGCTGCACAGTTAGATAGATTTAAACTTCTGGCATTTGCTACCATTGGAAGACGCATACAGTGATTCAAATGTTTTGATAAAATAGTTTTTGGAATACCTGTACTTTCTTTTCCCAAAATCAAGTAAATATCTCCTTCACATTTTGTAAAGTCAAACTGACTTGGTGCTTTTTTCCCATAACGTGTCATAAAATAATAGTTCTCACTTGGATTTCTAGAAGTAAAATCTTCCCAGTTTTCATAAATGGTGTAATCCAAGTCTTTTACATAATCCATCCCTGCTCTACGTAAATGTGCCTCATCTAATGAAAATCCTAAAGGTTTGATCAAATGCATCTTCGTATTGCTTGCCATGCAGGTACGCATCATATTTCCTGTATTTTGAGGAATTTCCGGTTCAAATAAAACTAAATGCAACATATTAATCCTCCTCTGCCAGATATTCTAATAACATCTGTAACGCTCTTCCTCTGTGACTTACCGCATTTTTCTTATCTTCACTTACATTCGCCAATGTTGTATTGTATGGAGGATAGAAAAAGATAGGGTCATAACCAAAACCTTTTTCTCCTTGGATTTGTGTTGCCACTTCCCCTTCTACTACTCCACGAAATACCTGTTCTTCTCCATTCGCACGGATATAGGCAATTGCACAAACAAACTGACATCCACGATCTGCTTTTCCAGCACATTGTTCAATGATATAAGCATTTTTAATATCGTATGAAGTATCTCGTCCCATAAAACGAGCAGAATGAATACCCGGTTCTCCATTCATCGCATTCACCATCAAACCACTATCATCTGCCACCACTTCAATATGTAATTTTTCATGAATAGCTCTAGCTTTGATCAAGGCATTTTCTTCAAATGTCGTTCCGTTTTCTTCAATATCAATTTCTTCATCTAAATCCAGCAAACTTTTTACCTGGTAGCCTAAAGGTTTTAACATCTGTTTAAATTCTTCAACTTTATGCGCATTGCTTGTCGCAATCATAATTTCTTTCATAGCTTCATTTCCTCACATGTCATCATTTCTAAATCAATAAAATATTGTTTGGGATACGTTTGATGTTCATTATATAAAACAATCTGATATCCCAAAGTATTTTTATACCCAATATCTGCCAATCCATAACAGAATAACTGCTGCTGATTAGCTACTCCTTTTTCAAACGCAAAACGAAGAAGTTCGTTTTTCTTTTCCTGTGTTAAATAATTTTGTATAAATCTTTTTGGTTTTTGTTTAAAACGTCGATTATAATACGTTAAGATAATGGCATCTGCTTCTTTCTTACTACATTTTAATAATGAATACAAACATTGAAACAATTCATATGGCTGATATGGACGTTTAAGTTTTGCATACTCTTTCCCTAAATCCATAAACATCAAAAAGGCACTTGTATACCAGTTTTTCTCTAAAACAAGACGTAGCACATCGCGACAAACCCCACTGTTCCAAAATTTCTCTACCGCATCTGCACATTGATGAATCTTCCGCATTTCCTCTTGAGAAAGCCATGCTGTCGATACAACATCATACGGAGCATGTTCATGATAATCGAAAGAAAACTCTTCCTGTTGACTTCTAAGTTTTGTACCCTTTAAAAGTTTTAAGATACCTAGCTGTACTTCTCCTGCCTGTAAAGAAAAAAGGGTATTGAAACTTTGTTCAAAGCTTTGCATTCCTTCATAGGGAAGCCCTGCGATCAAATCCACATGAAGAATACATCCCGCCTGTTTCAAACGATGCAAGACCTCAACCAGTCTGGCATTATTTTGTATTCTTCCAACACTTGCCAGTGTCTTTTCTTTAAAAGATTGAACACCAACTTCAAATCGAAAACGTGATACATCTGCTTCTTCACAGAAAAACTGCAGCAAATCTTCACTTAACGTTTCCGCAACAATTTCAAACTGAAAGATTTGATTTTTACAGTGTTCATTAATATAACGGGCGATTCGTAAAGCCCTTTGCGGATTGCTGTTAAATGTACGATCTAAAAACTTCACCTGTTTGACATCGCTTTTTGATATCTGTTCCAGCAGATTTATGACATAGTCCTCTGAAAACATACGAACACTTCGATCAGTAGAACTTAAACAATACGTACAGCCATAAGGGCATCCTCTGCTTGTCTCTAAATACAAATAACGTTTTCCCATATCATTTATATCCATAGATAAAAAGTAAGGATCTTCAAAAGTTTCCAGCCATGCCAAATCCACTTTTCGATATTCCTTGTTTGGAAACTGCTTTGTATAGATACCACGAATTTCTCTTGGCTTTGTTTCCAGCATCTGTATATATTCCCAGACACTTTCTTCCCCTTCTCCAATGCAAATCGCATCGACACCTTCCTCAAGCAGTTCAAAAGAAGAAAAACTTACTTCTGGTCCGCCAACGAATATATGTATATCGTTTTGTCTCTTTTTCAGCTCTTTTATAATTTCTTTGGTTTTTTCAATATTCCATATATAACAGCTAAAACAAACAACTTCTACCTGCATAGATAAAATATCTTCTATAATACGATGACTGTCATCTTTAATCGTATATTCTTTTAAGATTACATCTTCTTTATTCGGACAGGTTGTATAAATCCATCTTAATGCCAGATTTTTATGTATATATTTCGCATTACAAGTCGTTAGTAATGTTTTCTTCATACTCCACCTTCTTTTCATCGTTTATTTTATCAAATTTTATAAAAATATGCTATGATAAATGCGGTGATACAATATGAAAAACTGGAAGCTCTTAGACACTTTATTTCACTCTTCTGACTTGCAGTTCATCGATATGAAAAAAGGTTTAACAAATACGAATTATTTATTAAAAACAAAAGAAGATGCCTACGTTTTGCGTGTTCCTCGAAGTGACAGTGCAAACATCGTACACAGGCACCATGAAACCCTGGCTTTAGAAGCTATCAAAGACAGTCATATTGATGTAGAAATGCTGTACTATGATGAAAGCAGCGGCTATAAACTTACTCGTTATGTAGAAAATGCGATGACATATCAGGAATGTCCAGATGAAAATAAGATTGAACAAGTGGCTGCTTTAATGAAGAAGTTTCATAATCTAAATAAACAAATTCATGTATCCTTTGATCCTGTCAAACGTTTGGAATCTTATATGCAGCATATTCAAGATCCTATCTATGATTTAAGTCCTTATATGTATTTAAAAGATAGAATAAAAAATCATCCTCATAAAACTTGCCTATGCCATAATGACTGGGTAGATGGAAATATTTTGTTCACAAAAGAAAACGTATATTTAATTGATTATGAATATGCCGCAGACAATGATCCTTTATTTGATGTCATGTCTTTTTTAAGTGAAAACAAAATTTTTGATGAAGAAGAAAGAAAACGTTTCTACACTATATATTTTGAAGGAAAAGAAGTTCCTTATAAAGAGCTGCACTTATGGGAGACTTTCATGAATATCTTATGGTGTGCATGGGCAATGATGATGTGGGAGAGTAGAAAAGAAGATGTCTATAAACAAATCGCAGAAGATAAATATCATGCACTTCTTGTCTGTTTAAAATCCCATATCTAATGTATAAATTTCTATTGAATTCAAAAAAGAAAAAGAGCATAATGAAGATAGAAAGAGAGGGATATTTTTATGAAAAAGTCCGATTTTTATCATATTGAAGAAGGCTATATCATTCTTCATGAAAGCAATCATAAGCTTTGTACTACCGATATTAAAAAAGTAGATGTATCTATTCTTCCTGTACAAAAAAATGCTGGTGAAGAAATAATGAATGCAGCTGCCAATGCACTTAGCTCTTCTTTAGGAAACGCAAATGAAAAAGTAAATATTTATGTAGAAATTATCCATGGAAATAACATTGACAAAATAAAAGTCAACACGAATCCTCTTATTCGAAACAATTTAGATTATCATGAAATGGTTACCCATGCCAGAAATCTGCAGGTAGCTATTAAAAAAGATTGTAATTTATAAACTCTGATAAAAAAAGATGTGAATACAAAAAATCACATCTTTTTTATCTGACACTATTTCCTAACTTAAAAGTATAAATATTTCTTTGTTCAGGCATTGGCTTATTCTCTAACAATGCTTCCATAGCCATCATAACATCTTCTGCATATACTTTATAATCTACACTGACACAAGTTAATCTTGGACTTGTTACATTTGCCAAATCATATCCGCAAAATGTTGCCGCAGATACATTTTCCGGAATTGTTATATGATATTCCCTTGCATATCTGCTTAAAGAAATTCCATATTCTTCTTGACCTAACAAAATCAGATCGACTCTTTTTGTAAAAATATCCTTGATTTTTTCAAAAGCATCACTGTAGCTTCCATCACACAAAGTAGATACGATATCAATAGGCTGATGTGCCTTTTGATAAATATTTTTAATACCTTTTAATCTGTTTTCTCCACGTTTTGTTTCACTACCAAGATAATGAAGTGAAAGACATTCTCGCTCTAGAAGATATTTCCCCATCATTTCACCGGCCTGCACCTCATTCATTTCCATACTGCAGCCTTCTACATGCTCATTTAAGAATAAAACAGGTAGATTTTTTTGTTCTGCATATGCCTGTATTTCAGAAACTGAGGAACAATCCTCTATAAAAATTGCATCTATACCTGTATCTTTACAATAAGTCACATAGGCTTCTTCCAGTTTTGGATCGTTCTTTGTGATGAAAATCTGAAACAAGAAATTACGTGCATACAATTCTTTCTCTAATGCATCAAGGATTCGACGAGTACGCCCTCGATTCATATTTTCTACAAAGATAGCAAATGATTTCACAGCTTCTTTCTCTATATTTTCTGCATTTTTATCTGTTACTTCTTGTTCTTTTCTTGTATAACCAATTTCACAGATTGCCTTTTCTATTTTTTCCGCAATTTCAGGTCGAACATTTTCACCCTTTAAATAACGAGATACTGTAGTTTTTGAAACCTCTGCAAATTGTGCTACATCATTTAGGGTAGCTTTTTTCATAAATACCAAACTCACTTTCTTTTCTATCGCTATTGTATCGTACTTTACTGGAAAAAGCAATTTTCCTTTCTTTCCATAGTACATGCAGCTATATATATTTACTGGCTTCTTTTTTACTAAGATTAGCAAGTCCATCATCGTATCGAGCTAAAAAATCACGTACCCATGCAGGATTGGTTTTCGAATAATCTCGCAAACTCCATCCGATCGCTTTATTAATAAAAAATTCACTGCTATTAAGGTTTTTCACTAGAATTTTTTCCAGCAGTACACTATCTGTTTTTTCTTTTTTTCCAAGCTGATGATTTAAAGCGACTCTTCTAAGCCACATATCTTCATCTTCTGCCCATAAAAGCATGATTTCCTTTACACGCTTATCCTTTAAAGCCATATTTCCTAAAATTTGATTAAAACAGTCTACACTGTCCCACCATGATTTTGTTTGTATATACTTTTGTATATTCGAAATATCTTCAAATCCAATATATTTCTGCATCATTCTTAAGTAATCACATACAAAATACTGCATTTCTCTATATTCATCTTGATAACACTTATCAAGCAGCTCCCAGTTAATTCGTTTCTGGTTTTTTTCTCTTTTTAAAATTCCTTTATAAACCTCTTTTCTTTTTGAAGCAGGTATCCCATAAAATAAAAACTTATTTTTCATATAACGTGCCATAGATATTGCTTGCGATTCATTTTTTTGATCTTCTAATAGTTTTTTAACTTCGTCATATTCTTTATTTATATCCATGTTTTTCTCCTATATACTTCCTTTATAATATAATCATTCTGTTTTCATTATTATCAGACGATTACAAAAACTTCTATTTACTCCAGCTTCATTATCTTATAAAACCAAAAGATGACATTGATAAATGCAAGAAAAAGGATACCAAAAAATAAAAACACAGGTAATTGTATTTGAAAAATCATCTCAAAAGATATATAAGTCAGTACGCAGACCACCAATAACCTTGTTGTGGCAAAAAGATGTTGAATGAAAGAATAAACTTGTTTCTTGTTTTTCTTTTTTATAATAACAGGATTGTTGTAGATACCAGGAAAATTTATAACAGCTCCAATACCTATATAAACAAACAAAGACATAACAGGAAACAGCCAGCATTGTGATTTACTTCCCCACTCATCTGCTTCACCCAAAAGATTAAAATGTACAGGTATCTTATTCGGCATTCCTTTCCACATAAATAAAAGTGCAATGAATGTACAAGCAAACAAGATTAGGCATAAAACATTACAAATCTTATCCATGTTTTTCTGTTGTATTTCCATAAGAAGAACCTCTTTCCCTTTATATGTTATAGTATAGCACCACAATATCAAAAAGTGTATTTTACTTTTCATTCTTACATGCTAATGTTACAATATGTACATCATATAAGGAGGTCTTCTTATGTTAGAAACAGGTACAAAGGCAATTGATTTTACACTTCCAGATGAAAATGGAAATTTGATTTCTCTTCATGATTTTTTAGGCAAAAAAGTAGTTGTATACTTTTATCCAAAAGATTCTACTCCAGGGTGTACAAAGCAGGCATGTGCATTTAAAGATGCTTACAATATCTATAAAGAAAAAGATATCGTGGTGATTGGTATCAGTAAGGATTCCAGTAAATCACATTTAAATTTTAAGACCAAATATGAACTTCCATTTATCTTGCTATCTGATACAGAAACAAAAGTAATTCAGGAGTATGATGTATGGAAAGAAAAGAAACTGTATGGCAGAACTTATATGGGAGTTACCCGTTCTACTTATGTTATTGATGAAAATGGAATTATTATCAAAACATTTGAGAAAGCTTCTCCTGCTACAAATGCACAGGATATCTTAGATTATTTACAAGAGCAGGCATAAAACCAAAAATCTTCTTCTCGTAAAATACGAAAAGAAGATTTTTTTAAGAGTGAAAATGTACCAAAATGACATCTCCATGAATATTTTCTATTTCTGATACCGAAATTTGAATTTGTTCAACTGGGAATATCCATGGAAATATCTTTTTCACAAAGGATTTGCAAGGTGTCGCATAAATCGCAAAAATCTCAAAAGTTCGTGAATCAAATTCTAAATCTGCGACATGTCCGATTAAACACCCATCTGCTATATTAATGACTTCTTTCCCACATATATCGCTAAATCTCATGCTTGATCACCTATTCCAGTATATGTATCTATAAGAAAAATGTGCTAACTCTCAAACTCTTTCTTTAACTGTGCAATCGCATTTTTCTCCAATCTAGATACCTGTGCCTGTGAAATTCCTAATTCATTTGCGATTTCCATCTGCGTTTTATCCTGATAATAGCGTTTCTCAATAATTTCTTTTTCTTTTCCTCTTAACTGGGCAAGACTTCTTTTTAATGCCATCAGATTATTTAAATGTTCCACTTCATCTTTATCATCCTTAATTTGATCTAACAAATATAATTCATCTCCATCTCCATTATATACTGGTTCAAAAATACTAATTACACTTTGTGTTGAATCCAATGCATCAACAATATCCTTTTCCTTTACTTCCAGCTGTTTCGCAAGCCATTTGACAGATGGTTCTTTTTGATGTTCATGCATATATTCTTCTTTTAATCGAAAAGCTTTATATGCCAGATCTTTTAAATGACGACTTACCCTTATAACCTGATTGTCTCGCAAATATCGTTTGATTTCTCCCATGATCATAGGAACCGCATAAGTAGAAAATCGTACTTCATGCGATAAATCAAAATTATCAATGGATTTTACCAGCCCAATACATCCTACCTGAAACAAATCATCCATATTTTCACAGCGAGATGAAAACCTCTGAACGATAGATAATACAAGCTTTAAATTCCCCTGAATTAACTCCTCTTTCGCATTTTCATCTCCTTCCTTTAACTTAATAAACAATTCTTTCATCTGCGTGTTTGTTAAAACATTTAAATCAGAAGTTCGAATTCCACTGATTTCTACTTTATAACGACTCATGTTCAGTTTCCTCCTAGCACACTAGGAGTTTTCCCTCACTGCGTTTGCTTATCCCCAAGGATTCCTGTAAGTAATTGGAAGAAGAAAATTCTTGACAAGTTTATATCTAAATCTCCACCTTTAAAGAAGCAAATTACTTTTATATTTCAGTATTTAAGTATATACTTAATATATAACAGGAGGTAAATTTATGTTATTTAAGAAAAAACCATCATTTGATGCCTATGTAGAACAAGGAAAAGTCGATCCAAATATCGTATTTATAGATGTAAGAGAAAAAGAAGAATATCTTCAGGGACATGTAAATAAAAGCATAAATATTCCGCTTTCAAATATTCAAAATATTAAAATAGAGAAATCCAAATCTCTTTACGTATACTGTCTGAGTGGGGCAAGAAGTAAAATGGCATGTATGTATTTAAAACAAATGGGATACCATGATATAACAAATATTGGAGGTATTGCGAAATCTAAAAAAGGATACCTGCAATAATATCAGATATTGACTTTTAGAGAATCTTTCAACGAGGTTCTCTTTTTTCGTAAAAAAAATACGAAGAGATATAAATATTTCTTCGTATCAAAACTGTTTCTTTTTCAGCTGTATTTTTAACTTCTCTATAATTTTCTTTTCTAGACGTGAAATATACGATTGAGAGATTCCCAGTTTCTGCGCAATATCTTTTTGGGTTAATTCTTCTTGTCCAATACCATAACGCATTTGTAAAATCTGGCGTTCTCTTTCTTTTAAGGTAGCCATTGCCTCCATCAATTCTCTTTTATTTTCCTGTTTTTCAAATTCTTTCGTTACTAAATCATCTTCTGTACCAAGAATATCAGATAATAAAAGTTCATTCCCATCATAATCAATATTTAGTGGTTCATCAAAGCTTACCTCCACTTTTCTTCTGCTTTTTTTACGTAAAAACATTAAAATCTCATTTTCTATACAACGTGATGCATACGTTACGAGTTTAATATTTTTATCTCTTTTAAATGTATTTACAGCTTTAATCAGCCCAATTGATCCAATACTAATTAAATCTTCCATAAACACAGGATTTGTTTCATAACGTTTTGCGATATATACAACTAAACGAAGATTGTGTTCTATCAAAGTATTTCTTGCCTCTTCATCTCCTTGTTCAAGCGCAATCAAAGCTTTTTGTTCTTCTTCTTTCTCTAATGGCTTTGGAAGTACATCTCCCCCCTGTATATAAAACACTTCGCTTCTTTTCTCTGGTATAAATAAAAACTCAAAAATCTTCCATAACTTTCTTAACATACCTTCACCCCATCATCATAAGATTCATATTTAAAAGCACCTGTGCATGCATTGGAAGCCTTATTTCCTGCTGTAAACAAATATATACCTCATGTTTCTGACATCCAGCTAAATATACCTGTGTCTGGATTGTTTCAATTGTATTACTGTAGGAAATACCTTCCATTTGTATATAGTGTATGTCTTTATCTTTAAATACAGAACCATACTTTTTATGAAGAAACAGTACTGGCAATCCATTTTCCTGTAATAAATTTCCACTATCTAAATACCCTTTCATCTTTTTCCATCCAAGTGATGTTAAAACATAGATCGTATATAGACAAGATCGTTTTGCTACCCACAAATTCCATTTTTTATATAAAAGAAGAAAAGTAAAGCTGCATCCTATCCATATATACAAGAAAGGACAGTGAATCGGTACAAACCAAGTAAGATTATGAAAGCTTCCTTGCCATACAACAAAGCACGTTAACATCAAAAGCCATCTATACAGGTATGCAAATATCCATGTTTTTATCGCATATTTAAACAATGTCAGACAAAATAGAAGTTCTAAAGTGATAAGCATATATACACTCCATTTTTCCCAAAGCATAACCGAAAATAATGATATTAATAATGCATAACATATAGAATTTTTTGTATCTACAGGTCGAAGGGTAATATATTGTGCAATTTGTACAGACAATAAAATAATAAATCCGTTTGTTAGAAAGGTAACTTCTATATAGCTTTCCATAATCTTTCCTCCAACATGTATCAGTATAGCATGTGGTAGAGATGGAAGTTGTCATAATATGCGGATAAAAAAAAGGTCTAAACAGACCATAAGACAATTCGTACTAAGACATCTTTAAGTTAGAAATAGTTTGTATTTTTCTGTTTTGACATAAAACTTTCCACACAGCAATTGAAATAATAAAATCAACAGAACTGTGAAGAATCGTTCCTATTCCCGTTAACCCAAAAATCATATACACCATATTTACACTATCTCCATTTGTAAAATATAGAAAAGTAACTGCCATTTCCAGCAATGCATGCAAAAGAGCAATTCCTAGATTTAAAAAAAACATTTGCTTTCCTGATTTTCCCATATCTTTATGTTTGCTGATATACCATGCTGCACCATATGCCCATACAACATGTGTAAATGCTCGAAGTACAACTGGCAAAGGAAATCCTGCAAGTAAAAAACCAACTGTCGTTCCTAAAGCCGTTGAAAGTGCTACTTCTTTAGAAATAAAGATAGCAACCATTATAGCAACATGTGATGCAAGTGTAAATGACATTGGTTCTATAGTTATTTTAATCGGAGAAATAATAGGAATAATAATACCAATTGCGACTAGCATCGCAGTTAAAGATAATTGATACACATTTTTATTAGTCATAAAAAAAGAACACCCCTTAATATCAAGTTATATGTCATGACACTTATCTATACTATTATTTTTCTATCTAAAAGTCAATAAAAAATACATATATTTCTTTCCCTAAAATAAAACCTTGTTCCAAATTTTGCCATTTGTTTTTAAAATAAGAAGCTATTGTAAAACATATTTTAAACAAAAAAACTAAATTTTTGTATTTTTACCTATTGGTTTCGTATATGTATAGTGAAAAGGATAAAGTGT
>OGZY01000039.1_pt1 | contig 95710 bp, 81 predicted proteins | sample 1576911 | NCBI WGS metagenome assembly OGZY01 (sample SAMEA3541488, study PRJEB24748) | human gut metagenome | biome: human gut; feature: human-associated habitat; material: faeces | place: China | collected 2012 | reverse complement strand
GTCATCGGGCATTATCTGAACATAAAACACTATCAGTAAGTTGGAGTCATTACCCGCTTTTACTGGTTTGCGCCGCAGCGATCTTTCGCTCGCTTCCCGGCAAGATCCTCGCATTTTTTTTAACCGCCCTGCTCACGTTAAATTTTGCGATTGCTTACAGTACCTGGAGCGTCTACCAGAGCGAATTTAACACGGTATTCGCGATGAGTATTCTCGGCACTCACGTTGCCGAAGCGAAAAGCATGTCAGGTTTATACCTACACTGTTTACCAGCCGCGTTTGCTTACTTTATTGTCACCTGGTTCGCAATCAAAGCAGCTAGCGAGCATGTTTCTTCCCGCGTCAAAACTATCGGCTTCGTTCTGCTTGCCGTTTATTTTGGCTGGTATTCGACGGCAAATTGGCTAAAAAAACGCCACGACCTTGAAGTTTATTATCCGCTAAGCTCCCGGATTTTAACCAATACGCCATTTTACACCGGCGCAGAGTTCATTATTGCCCATCGCGATAACGCGCTGGCGGAGAAAATTAGCCAGCACAGCGTCAATTATCCTGCGTTGCAGTATCATGAAACGGGCATCGAAAACTATGTTGTTATCGTGGGTGAATCCGCACGTCGCAGCAATATGAAGCTCTACGGTTTTCACCAGGATACCACGCCAGTGGAATCCTTGCTGGCGAAGGACTCCCTCATTTTTAGCAATGCTATTGCCCCTGCGTCAGCCACCGTGCTTTCCGTGCCGATGATATTAAGTAAAGCCGATCCAGACCACTTCACCACCGATAAACTTGCTGACAATATCGTTAGCGTCGCTAAAAAAACGGGCTATCACACCGAATGGATTAGCGCCCAGGGTAATACAGGCAAGAGCAATAACTATATTGTGGCGATTGCTTCTATTAGCCATAAAGCCCAGTGGATTGACACCCGTTATGACACCGAGCTTTTACCTGCCCTGGATGAGGCGCTTAAAGCCCCCGGCAGGAAGTTAATTTTCCTGCATATCAACGGCAGTCATGAGATGGCCTGCGATCGGTATCCGCCATCCGCAAATATTCTGCATACCGGCAACAAGTATGAAGATTGCTACAATAATGCGATTCTGTTTACCGACTACTTCATTGGCGAAGTAGCTAAACGTCTGCAGGGCAGCGCATCCTCTCTGCTCTATTTTTCAGACCATGGGCTGGAAAAAAACCCGCAGCTGAACTCCATCTATATGCATGGCTCACGCAACCCAAGCAAAGAGGCTTACCAGGTCCCCCAGTTTATCTGGTATAGCCAGCAAGCCCTGAATGCTCAAAAAAGATCGGTGGGGTGGGTGCATGAAGCGTGGCCCACAGCAAGCAATTATGAGTTGATGTTGACGTGGCTTGGAATCACAACGGGTGTTGATCAATGCAGCTCGGAGCTTGCGGCGTGCTATCAGGCTCCCACACTTATCCCGGTAATTGATGGCGGCCGCCACATCTATGATTACGATCAGCTCCGCGAAACCTTCAGTTCGCCAGACAGACATACCCCCTGGCGCAAAGCTAAAGCAAGCTCGCTCTAAAATCCAGGCAGACCCTGCTTGCCTAACCAGGATGCCAGCCCGGCAACGCCAGGGTCGTGGATGAAGGCAACAATTTGTCGCGCCTTCCTCTCTCCCGTTCCCGGCAGGCTTTGCCAGTCCTTTGCGTTACGTCCGCTCAACGTCTGCCACGTTACGTTCCCCATCGCCTTCAGCGAAGCCTGTGTCAGCGGAACACCCAATGCCATGAGCCAGCGGATAAATGGCTTCTCGCGCACCAGATTAAATCGATGCCAGAGCGCCAGCCCGCGCGCGGAGGAAAAGCCAGGCGTAGCCTGCATTTGCGCCTGCGTTAATAACAGCCACGAAAAGAGGTGTTCAAAATGATGTGCCTGCCAGAGGGTGCGCCAGCCTGACTCGCCTAATCCTTCAATATCAAGTACCTGCTTTGAGCTGAGCCAGGTCAGTCGGGCAAAGAACTGTTCCATACATTCCGGAGAAGCATAGAAACAGCTCAGCGGATGATAACGCGAGGCTGGAGGCTCGGGTTTATGTCTGTCCGTCCCGCGCCAGACCACCTTATCAAACCGGGGAATACCCTGCCCGGCCAGGCTGACCTGGATCTGATCCCCTGAGGCAATATCCAGCCGCTGCCAGCGCTCCACCGAGCCCAGACTCACCCGCCGTACCTGTTTATCGTCCAATTGCACAGGTTCCAGTGCGGCTACAACGGACATTTTGCCCGTTCGCCCCACGGAAAAATGAATATCACTCACCTCGGTCACCTGGGCTGCAGGCGCATATTTCCACGCAACCAGCCAGTTGCCTTCGCCCGGTAACCAGCCTTCCCCTGCGGGCGCATCCTCCGAACGCACCACAATGCCATCCGTGGCAAAGGGTAATCCGGTTACGTGCCAGGCGGCGCGCTGTTTCTCGACGGCATCAACAGAATCGGCGGGTAGTGTATACCGTGCCGACAGCGTAAAACCGGCCTGAGACAGTTCAGCTAAAGATGTCTGCATATCTTTCGGCCCATCCGGCCAGGCCCAGATGAACACGCCGATCTTGCTCAAAACTGAGTTATCCTTTTGCCGCATCATCGCCCCCGCCACCTTTGCGCGAGCGTTCATCCCGCCCATTTGCCGCTGAATGTGATTGTCGCTTAGCCAGAAAAGCTCGCCCTGTAAGACGCTGTTCGCGAGCTTGCCGGTGAGCTTTTGCGGAATAGTCGGGATCAAACGCACCTTCCCGGTCCAGTCTTCCCCTTTCAGGCCATCACCACGACTGATGGCCTGGGTTAACGTTCCGTCACGATAGACCAGCGTTACCGCCACACCGTCAACTTTGGGCTGCATCCACAGATGCTGCCGCGCACGCATCCACTGTCTCAACTCCTCTTTGCTGGCCACTTTATGTACGCCCGTATGGGCAACAGGATGTTTTACGCTTCCCGCCAGCGCAGGGAGTTTCTCCTCTGAAGGCTCACTGCCAAAACAGTGCTGCCACTGCATTAACTGCCCGTTAAGCTGGTCGTAAACTTCGTCGTTGACCTCGCTCACGCCCTGCTTCCAGTAAGCGTCATCCCAGCGTTTGATTTGCGCGCTTAACGACGCCATCTCTTTCTCAGCTTTTGCCTGCGACCACACCGGGCACACCGCCGCGCCATAGCCACTCCACAAGAGCATTAACCCGCTTATCCATCGCCACATTGCTACTCCTCCTTTGTGTTGCAGGAGGTATATCCCGATGCCTGAAACAACGCTAACGGCAACGATTCACAATGCGAGACGCTATCCGGTATTTCTTTGGGTTGCTGAAAACCTCAGATAAAACCTGAAAACGGCACGCAAAATTCAATAATCCAGGGGAAAAAGTGTGACAAAGGCTACGTCACACGGCACTGACGTGTATAATAAGCCCGTATGTAGGACTTCTTCGTTAACACATACAAAAGACTCTCATGGCTCAAGGCACGCTTTATATTGTTTCTGCCCCTAGTGGCGCGGGTAAATCCAGCCTTATTCAGGCACTGTTAAAAACCCAACCGTTGTACGACACACAGGTTTCTGTTTCTCACACCACGCGTCAACCGCGTCCGGGTGAAGTGCACGGCGAACACTATTTCTTTGTGGATCACGACGAGTTCAGAGCGATGATCGGCAGAGACGCGTTTCTTGAACACGCGGAAGTATTCGGTAATTACTACGGTACCTCGCGTGAAACCATTGAGCAGGTTCTGGCCACGGGCGTGAATGTGTTCCTGGATATCGACTGGCAAGGTGCACAGCAAATTCGCAAGAAAATGCCTGACTCGCGCAGTATCTTTATTTTACCGCCATCGAAAGATGAGCTGGACCGCCGCCTGCGTGGCCGCGGTCAGGACAGCGAAGAAGTCATCGCAAAGCGTATGGAACAGGCTGTTGCAGAAATGAGCCATTACGCGGAATATGATTACCTTATTGTGAATGATGATTTTGATGCCGCACTGAGCGATCTCAAAACCATTCTTCGTGCAGAACGTCTGCGTATGAGCCGCCAGAAGCAGCGACATGACGCATTAATCACCAAACTGTTGGCAGACTGAACCCACTTTCAGTATCATGCCCAGTCATTTCTTCACCTGTGGAGCATTTTAAGTATGGCACGCGTAACTGTTCAGGACGCTGTAGAGAAAATTGGTAACCGTTTTGACCTGGTACTGGTCGCCGCGCGTCGCGCTCGTCAGATGCAGGTAGGCGGTAAAGATCCGCTGGTACCGGAAGAAAACGATAAAACCACCGTTATTGCACTTCGCGAAATCGAAGAAGGTCTGATCAACAACCAGATCCTCGACGTGCGTGAGCGCCAGGAGCAGCAAGAGCAGGAAGCCGCAGAACTGCAGGCCGTAACCGCTATTGCTGAAGGTCGTCGTTAATTAAACCTGCGGGTCGCCCTTGTATCTGTTTGAAAGCCTGAATCAACTGATTCAAATCTACCTGCCTGAAGACCAGATTAAGCGTCTTCAGCAGGCGTATCTCGTTGCACGTGACGCTCACGAGGGCCAGACACGTTCAAGCGGTGAACCCTACATCACGCACCCGGTAGCGGTGGCCTGTATTCTGGCCGAGATGAAACTCGACTACGAAACGCTGATGGCCGCGCTGCTGCACGACGTGATTGAAGATACCCCTGCCACTTACCAGGACATGGAACAGCTGTTTGGCAAAAGCGTTGCCGAACTGGTGGAAGGGGTCTCTAAGCTTGATAAGCTGAATTTCCGCGACAAGAAAGAGGCGCAAGCCGAAAACTTCCGCAAGATGATTATGGCGATGGTGCAGGATATCCGCGTCATTCTCATCAAACTCGCTGACCGCACCCACAACATGCGCACGCTGGGCTCGCTTCGCCCGGATAAACGTCGCCGCATTGCCCGTGAAACCCTCGAAATCTACAGTCCGCTGGCGCACCGTTTAGGTATTCACCACATTAAAACCGAGCTGGAAGAGCTGGGTTTTGAAGCGTTGTACCCGAACCGCTATCGCGTGATTAAAGAGGTGGTGAAAGCCGCACGCGGCAATCGTAAGGAGATGATTCAAAAAATCCTCTCTGAAATCGAAGGGCGCTTGCAGGAAGCGGGAATTCCGTGCCGCGTCAGCGGTCGCGAGAAACACCTGTACTCCATCTACTGCAAAATGGTGCTCAAAGAGCAGCGTTTTCACTCGATCATGGATATCTACGCCTTCCGCGTCATTGTCCATGACTCGGACACCTGCTATCGCGTGCTGGGGCAGATGCACAGCCTCTACAAGCCGCGTCCGGGGCGGATGAAAGATTACATCGCCATTCCAAAAGCGAACGGCTATCAATCTTTGCACACCTCGATGATCGGGCCGCACGGCGTGCCTGTTGAGGTGCAAATTCGCACCGAAGACATGGACCAGATGGCAGAGATGGGTGTTGCCGCGCACTGGGCCTATAAAGAGCACGGTGGCGAAAGCAGTACGACCGCACAAATCCGTGCCCAGCGCTGGATGCAGAGCCTGCTGGAACTTCAGCAGAGTGCGGGTAGCTCGTTTGAATTTATCGAGAGCGTGAAATCCGATCTCTTCCCGGATGAGATTTACGTTTTCACCCCCGAAGGTCGCATTGTCGAACTCCCTGCGGGCGCAACGCCGGTCGACTTCGCTTACGCCGTGCATACCGATATCGGCCATGCCTGCGTGGGCGCGCGCGTCGACAGACAACCTTACCCGCTGTCTCAGCCGCTCGCCAGCGGCCAGACGGTGGAAATTATTACCGCGCCGGGCGCACGTCCGAACGCGGCCTGGCTGAACTTTGTCGTGAGCTCCAAAGCGCGCGCTAAAATCCGTCAGCTGCTGAAAAACCTCAAGCGTGATGATTCCGTCAGCTTGGGGCGTCGTCTGCTCAACCACGCGTTGGGCGGCAGCCGTAAGCTGGCTGAGATCCCACCGGAGCATATCCAGCGCGAGCTCGACCGTATGAAGCTCACGTCTCTTGACGATCTGCTGGCGGAAATTGGTCTGGGCAACGCGATGAGCGTCGTGGTGGCGAAGAACCTGCAGCAGGGCGAAGCAATACCTTCTGCGCCAGGCGCATCCGGCCATGCTCATCTGCCAATCAAAGGCGCGGACGGGGTGCTGATCACCTTCGCAAAATGTTGCCGTCCAATTCCGGGCGACCCGATTATTGCGCACGTCAGCCCAGGTAAAGGGCTGGTTATCCACCACGAATCCTGTCGTAACATTCGCGGCTACCAGAAAGAAGCCGAGAAGTTTATGGCGGTCGAGTGGGATAAAGAGACGGCGCAGGAATTTATCACCGAGATTAAGGTGGATATGTTCAACCACCAGGGTGCCCTGGCGAACCTGACGGCAGCGATCAACACGGCCTCTTCCAATATTCAAAGCCTGAATACGGAAGAAAAAGATGGCCGCGTGTACAGCGCCTTTATTCGTCTGACCGCCCGCGACCGCGTGCATCTGGCGAATATCATGCGCAAGATCCGCGTCATGCCGGACGTGATTAAAGTCACCCGTAACCGAAACTAGTGGTATGAATTCACAACGTTACGCGCGGATATGCGAAATGCTCGCCAGGCGTCAGCCTGACCTGACGGTCTGCATGGAGCAGGTCCATAAGCCGCATAACGTCTCTGCTATCGTCCGTACCGCCGATGCCGTCGGTGTGCATGAAGTGCACGCCGTCTGGCCGGGTCACCGGATGCGCACCATGGTCTCGGCGGCGGCAGGCAGTAACAGCTGGGTTTCCGTCAAATCTCACCAGACAATTGGCGATGCCGTTTCGCACCTGAAAGGGCGCGGGATGCAAATCCTTGCCACTAACCTGTCCGCTAAAGCCGTGGATTTTCGCGAGATCGACTACACTCGCCCGACCTGCATTTTGATGGGTCAGGAGAAAACCGGGATCTCACAGGAAGCGCTGGATCTGGCGGATCGGGACATCATCATTCCGATGATCGGCATGGTCCAGTCTCTCAACGTCTCCGTGGCGTCCGCGCTCATTCTGTATGAAGCGCAGCGCCAGCGTCAGAACGCCGGCATGTACGAGCGTAGCAACAGCATGCTGCCGGAAAATGAACAGCAGCGCCTGCTGTTTGAAGGCGGTTATCCGGTGCTAGCTCGCGTTGCGAAGCAGAAAAAATTGCCTTACCCCCACGTCAACGCGCAGGGCGAAATTGAAGCCGATGCCGAGTGGTGGGCCACCATGCAGTACGCCGGGTAAGCGATGAAAGGCCGCCTGCTGGATGCTATCCCGCTCAACAGCCTGACGGGCGTGGGCGCGGCGCAAAGCAGTAAGTTGGCCAAAATTGGCCTGCACACCGTGCAGGATCTCCTGCTTCACCTCCCCCTGCGTTATGAAGACCGCACCCAGCTTTATAAGATTGGCGATCTCCTTCCCGCCATTTACGCCACCGTTGAAGGCGAAGTCCTGAACTGCAACATCACCTTCGGCGGACGCCGGATGATGACCTGCCAGATCAGCGACGGCACCGGCATTCTCACCATGCGTTTCTTCAACTTCAGCGCGGCGATGAAAAACAGCCTGGCGACAGGCCGCAGGGTGCTGGCCTATGGCGAAGCCAAACGCGGGAAGTACGGCGCAGAGATGATCCACCCCGAGTACCGCGTGCAGGGCGATCTCAGCACGCCGGAACTGCAGGAGACGCTTACCCCGGTTTACCCGACGACCGAAGGCATCAAGCAGGCGACGCTGCGTAAGCTCACCGATCAGGCGCTGGAGCTGCTGGATACCTGCGCCATTACCGAGCTGCTGCCACCCGAGCTGGCGCAGGGCATGATGAGCCTGCCCGAGGCGCTGCGAACCCTGCACCGTCCGCCGCCAACGCTGCAGCTCAGCGATTTAGAAAGCGGGAAACACCCAGCCCAACGGCGTCTTATCCTTGAGGAATTGCTGGCCCATAACCTGAGCATGCTGGCGCTTCGTGCGGGCGCGCAGCGTTTCCACGCTCAGCCTTTAAGCCAGAACGATGCGCTCAAAGATAAGCTGCTGGCCTCTCTGCCGTTTAAACCCACCGGTGCGCAGGCGCGCGTCACCGCCGAGATTGAACGCGATATGGCGCTCGACGTGCCGATGATGCGCCTGGTACAGGGCGATGTAGGCTCCGGTAAAACGCTGGTTGCCGCCCTTGCAGCCCTGCGCGCCATTGCCCACGGTAAACAGGTTGCGTTAATGGCGCCGACCGAGCTGCTGGCGGAACAACACGCCAACAATTTCCGCGCCTGGTTCGCGCCGCTGGGGATTGAAGTGGGCTGGCTGGCAGGAAAACAAAAGGGCAAAGCGCGCCTTGCGCAGCAGGAAGCCATCGCCAGCGGGCAGGTGCAGATGATTGTCGGCACGCACGCTATCTTCCAGGAGCAGGTGCAGTTCAACGGCCTTGCGCTGGTGATTATCGATGAACAGCACCGCTTCGGCGTGCATCAGCGTCTGGCGCTGTGGGAAAAGGGACTGCAGCAGGGCTTCCACCCGCATCAGCTGATCATGACCGCCACGCCGATCCCGCGCACGCTCGCGATGACGGCTTACGCCGATCTGGATACCTCCACCATCGACGAACTCCCCCCGGGCCGTACGCCGGTCACGACGGTTGCCATTCCTGACACGCGTCGCAGCGATATCATCGACCGCGTGCGCAACGCCTGCACCCACGAAGGGCGTCAGGCCTACTGGGTTTGTACCCTGATTGAAGAGTCGGAACTGCTGGAAGCGCAGGCTGCCGAAGCCACGTGGGAAGAGTTAAAGCTCGCCCTGCCGGAGCTGAACGTGGGTCTGGTTCACGGACGCATGAAGCCCGCTGAAAAGCAGGCGGTGATGCAGTCGTTCAAACAGGGCGAGCTGCATTTGCTGGTCGCGACCACGGTCATCGAAGTGGGCGTGGATGTGCCGAACTCCAGCCTGATGATTATCGAAAACCCGGAGCGCCTGGGCCTTGCCCAGCTCCACCAGCTTCGCGGGCGCGTCGGCCGTGGCGCGGTAGCGTCCCACTGCGTCCTGCTCTACAAAGCGCCGCTCTCGAAAACCGCCCAGATGCGTTTGCAGGTGCTGCGCGACAGCAACGACGGTTTTGTGATTGCGCAAAAAGACCTGGAGATCCGCGGCCCCGGTGAACTGCTGGGCACGCGTCAGACGGGGAATGCGGAATTCAAAGTCGCGGATTTGCTGCGCGATCAGGCCATGATCCCCGAGGTTCAGCGCCTCGCCCGCCACATTCATGAACGCTACCCCGAGCAGGCGGCAGCGTTAATTGAGCGCTGGATGCCGGAAACCGAACGCTATTCCAACGCCTGATTTCAGACGAACATCGGCAGCATCAGGTACAGCTTAATCACCAGCGCGTTGACGATATCAATAAAGAACGCCCCGACCATCGGAACCACCAGAAACGCCATGTGCGATGGCCCGAAGCGTTCGGTGATCGCCTGCATGTTGGCGATAGCCGTTGGGGTTGCCCCCAGACCAAAACCGCAGTGACCCGCCGCCAGCACCGCCGCATCGTAGTTTTTGCCCATCATGCGCCAGGTGACAAACATGGCGTACAGCGCCATAAACAGGGCCTGCACCGCCAGAATCGCCACCATTGGCAGCGCCAGCGAGGCCAGCTCCCACAGCTTGAGGCTCATCAGCGCCATCGCCAGGAACAGCGAGAGGCAGACGTTGCCGAGCACCGAAACCGCCCGTTCAAACACGCGGTAGAAGCCCATCAGCGCCAGGCCGTTGCTCAGGATCACCCCGATAAACAGCACGCAGACAAACGTCGGCAGCTCAAACGCGGAGCCCGCCAGCCATTGCGCAACCACTTTGCCCACGGTGAGGCAGATGGCGATCATCGCGATGGTTTCAATCAGCACCAGCGAGGTAATACTGCGCCCAACGTCAGGCTTTTCAAAGGCGGTCGGTACCAGCTCGTCGTCCGGCCTGCCGTTCGGCGTGGTGGAATGCTTCACCAGATAACGCGCCACCGGGCCGCCAATCAGGCCACCCAGCACCAGGCCAAAGGTGGCACAGGCCATTGCCACTTCCGTTGCATTTTCAAAACCGTAGCGCTCGACGAACAATTTACTCCACGCCGCCCCGGTACCGTGACCGCCTGACAGCGTAATAGACCCCGCCAGCAGCCCCATCAGCGGGTCCAGCCCCAGCAAGGTCGCCATGCCGATGCCAATCGCGTTTTGCATCAGCAGCAGCCCCACCACCACAATCAAAAATACGCCGAGCACCTTACCGCCCGCCCGCAGGCTTGCCAGGTTGGCGTTCAGGCCGATGGTGGCAAAGAAGGCCAGCATCAGCGGGTCTTTCAGGGACATGTCAAAATCGATTTCCCAGCCCATGCTTTTTTTGAGCACCAGCAGGGCCAGTGCCACCAGCAGGCCGCCAGCGACAGGTTCAGGAATGGTGTATTTTTTCAGAAGGGAAACGCTATGTACCAGCTTACGGCCAAGCAGTAACACCAGCGTTGCGGCAACAAGGGTCGACAACGTATCGAGATGAATCATAGAAGGCTCCTTTTTTGCGCGTGTTCTATACACACGCGGCGTTATCCTGGGCCGGTTTGCGCTCTTCATGAGCTTCCGGCGCAAAAAGTGTAATTTTTTTTCCTCATCGGATGTAGAAAACCTGCTCACAGCGGCAGATTTTCTTGTCTTTTTTTGCTGGCAATCGTTTGCTTTTACCAGGTGGTCAGATAAAATGCCCGCTTTTCCACCGTGGGATTGCCGCCGATGTCCGTTAACACCATAGAGTCGCCTGATGCGCAACCGATTGCGCAGAAGCAAAATAGCGAACTGATTTACCGCCTTGAAGACCGCCCGCCGCTGCCGCAGACGCTTTTCGCCGCCTGCCAGCATCTTCTGGCGATGTTTGTTGCGGTGATCACCCCGGCGCTGCTGATCTGTCAGGCGCTCGGTTTACCGGCGCAGGACACGCAGCACATTATCAGCATGTCTCTCTTCGCCTCCGGCGTGGCCTCGATTATCCAGATTAAAGCGTGGGGTCCGGTGGGATCGGGTCTACTGTCGATTCAGGGCACCAGCTTTAACTTTGTGGCGCCGCTGATCATGGGCGGTACGGCCCTGAAAACCGGCGGCGCGGATGTCCCGACCATGATGGCGGCGCTGTTCGGCACGCTGATGCTGGCCAGCTGCACGGAGATGGTGATCTCCCGCGTTCTGCATCTGGCTCGCCGCGTTATCACCCCGCTGGTTTCCGGCGTCGTCGTGATGATTATCGGCCTGTCGCTGATTCAGGTGGGCCTCACCTCCATCGGCGGCGGTTATGCCGCGATGAGCGACCACACCTTCGGCGCGCCGAAAAACCTGCTGCTGGCAGGCGTCGTGCTGGCCATCATTATTCTGCTTAACCGTCAGCGTAACCCTTACCTGCGCGTCGCCTCGCTGGTGATCGCCATGGCGGCAGGCTACCTGCTGGCGTGGGCGCTGGGCATGCTGCCGGAGAACACCGCGCCAGCCAACAGCGCGCTGATCGCTGTCCCCACGCCGCTGTATTACGGTCTGGGCATTGACTGGGGTCTGCTCCTGCCGCTGATGCTGGTCTTTATGATCACCTCTCTGGAGACCATCGGCGACATCACCGCCACCTCCGACGTCTCCGAGCAGCCCGTTTCCGGCCCGCTGTACATGAAGCGCCTGAAAGGCGGCGTGCTGGCGAACGGTCTGAATTCGTTTGTCTCTGCGGTCTTCAATACCTTCCCGAACTCCTGCTTCGGTCAGAACAACGGCGTGATCCAGCTGACCGGCGTGGCCAGCCGCTATGTCGGCTTCGTGGTGGCGCTGATGCTGATCGTCCTCGGCCTGTTCCCGGCGGTGAGCGGCTTTGTGCAGCACATCCCTGAGCCGGTGCTGGGCGGTGCAACGCTGGTGATGTTCGGGACGATCGCGGCCTCCGGCGTGCGTATCGTCTCCCGCGAGCCGCTGAACCGCCGCGCAATCATGATTATTGCGCTGTCGCTGGCCGTCGGTCTGGGCGTTTCTCAGCAGCCGCTGATCCTGCAGTTTGCCCCGGACTGGGTGAAAAACCTGCTCTCTTCCGGCATTGCCGCGGGCGGTATCACCGCTATCGTGCTGAACCTCGTTTTCCCGCCTGAAAAGAACTGATCCCCTTCACGGCAGGCAGTCAATGTCTGCCGTGACATCTATTTACACCATTCCCGCCTTGAGGATTGCGCATAAATCGTGCATAACTCCCTTATGTGCGTTTTGCGGGATGGAAGACCATGAAATTTATTGGAAAGCTGCTCGTCTATCTTCTGGTAGCCCTGCTCATTGTGATACTGGCGCTCTATATTCTGCTCCAGACCCGCTGGGGCGCGACTCAGGTCAGCAGCTGGGTAACGGTGAATACCGACTACGAGCTCAGTTTCGACAAGATGAATCACCGCTTTTCGTCACCATCCCACATCATTCTGGAAAACGTCACCTTCGGCCGGGACGGTAAACCCGCCACGCTGGTGGCCAAAAAAGTGGATATCGGCCTCAGCAGCCGCCAGATAACCGATCCGCTGCACATGGACACCATCACCCTGTTCGACGGCACGCTGAATCTCTCCCCGCAGACCGCGCCGCTGCCCTTCCAGGCGGATCGCCTGCAGCTGAACAATATGGCCTTTAACAGCCCGAATACCGAATGGGATCTGAGCGCGCAGAAGGTGACGGGCGGCGTCAGCCCGTGGCAGCCGGAAGCGGGCAACGTGCTGGGTAATCACGCGCAGATCCAGATGAGCGCAGGCTCGCTGACCCTCAACGGCGTACCGGCCACCAACGTGCTGATTGAGGGCCAGCTTAACGGCAAGGAAGTGGTGCTGAATACGATCGGCGCCGATATGGCCCGGGGCTCGCTCACCGGCTCGGCCCTGCGCAACGCCGACGGGAGCTGGATTATCGACACCATGCGCCTGAACGAGATCCGCCTGCAGAGCGATAAAACGCTGACTGCGTTCTTCGCACCGCTCGCCACTATCCCCTCTCTGCAGATTGGTCGTCTGGACGTGACCGACGCCCGGCTTCAGGGCCCGGACTGGGCGGTGACCGACCTCGATTTAAGCCTGCGCAACCTGACGCTGAGCAAAGGTGACTGGCAGAGCCAGGAAGGCCGCCTGTCCATGAACGCCAGCGAGTTTATCTACGGCTCGCTGCATCTTTTTGATCCGATCCTGAATGCGGAGTTTTCCCCGCAGGGCATGGCGCTGCGCCAGTTCACCTCCCGCTGGGAAGGCGGCATGGTGCGCACGTCCGGTAACTGGCTGCGCGACGGTAAAGCGCTGGTGCTGGACGATGTCGCCATCGCCGGGCTGGAGTACACCCTGCCGCAGAACTGGAAAACGCTGTGGATGGCGCCTCTGCCGGAATGGCTGAACAGCGTCACGCTGCAAAAATTCGGCCTGAGCCGTAACCTGGTGATCGACATCGATCCTGCCTTCCCGTGGCAGATCACCTCTCTGGATGGCTATGGCGCAAACCTGCAGCTGGTGAAAGATCGCCAGTGGGGCGTCTGGGGCGGCAGCGCGACCCTGAACGGCGCGGCAGCGACCTTTAACCGCGTCGACGTACGTCGTCCGTCGCTGGCGCTGAATGCCAACGCCGCCACGGTGAACATTACCGACCTCAGCGCGTTTACCGAAAAAGGCATTCTGGAAGCGACGGCGACCGTTTCCCAGCTGCCGCAGCGGCAGACCACGGTGAGCCTGAACGGGCGCGGCGTGCCGCTCAGCGTGCTGCAGCAGTGGGGCTGGCCTGCGCTGCCGATTGCAGGTGACGGCAATATTCAGCTCACCGCCAGCGGCAGCGTGCAGGCCAGTGCGCCGCTGAAGCCAACGGTGAATGGGAAGCTGAGCGCGGTGAATATGGATAAGCAGCAGGTAGAGCAGACGATGACGGGCGGCGTGGTGTCGGCGATGGCGCCGGCACAGTAAAAAGCCGGGTTGCGGCTTCGCCTTACCCGGCCTACGAGGTTTTGGTTCCCTCTCCCTGTGGGTGAGGGCATCAGACCGCATAATTACCGTAGGCCCGGTAAGCGCAGCGCCACCGGGCATTTTCCACCTCAGAGCTGAACCGCCACCTCATCCCCCTCGGCTTTCACCACCACGCCCCACTCGCTGCCCGCGTGCGAGCCGCCCTTCACGCCGCGCACTTTCTGCACGTTGCGCAAACACACCGACCAGTTTTGCGCGTCTCCCGCGCCGGTAAAGGTCACGATGTCGCCCCGACGTGACGCCTTCAGCGTAAACGCCACCGCGCCGTCCGCCGCAGGCACTTCGCTTACCGCCGTTGCGCCATCGTCCAGGTTAAACAGCTGGAAGGCCGTCCCCTCGTGCCACGCGTAGTTCGGCTTCTGGTTATTGTTGCCCAGCGCCAGCAGCGTGTTGTCGCGCACGTAGACCGGCAGGCTCATGAAATCGTGCTGCTGCTTATGCCAGCGGCTGCCCTGGATTTCGTCGTTGTGCCACAGGTGCGTCCAGCGCCCTTCCGGCAGGTAGAACTGCACGTCGCCCGCCTCGGAGAACACCGGAGCGACCATCAGGGCATCCCCCAGCATGTACTGACGGTCAAGGTAATCGCAGGCCGGATCGTCCGGGAACTCCAGCATCATCGCGCGCAGCATCGGCGTGCCGAACTCGCGCGCCAGCGCCGCCTGACGGTACAGGTACGGCATCAACTGACACTTCAGCTGGGTGAAGTGGCGCACCACGTCGCAGGACTCGTCATCGTACGCCCACGGCACGCGGTAGGATTTGCTGCCGTGCAGGCGGCTGTGGCTGGAGAACAGCCCGAACGCGCACCAGCGCTTGTAGACGTGCGCCGGGGCGGTGTTTTCGAACCCGCCGATATCGTGGCTCCAGAACCCGAAGCCGGACAGGCCAATCGACAGCCCGCCGCGCAGGCTTTCCGCCATTGATTCGTAGTTGGCGTAGCAGTCGCCGCCCCAGTGAACCGGGAACTGTTGCGCACCCACTGACGCCGAGCGGGCAAACAGCACCGCCTCTTCTTCACCCACCGTCTCTTTCAGCACGTTCCACACCAGCTCGTTGTAGATGTAGGCGTAATGGTTGTGCATCTTCTGTGGATCGGACCCGTCGAACCACTGCACGTCCGTCGGAATACGCTCGCCAAAGTCGGTCTTGAAGCAGTCGACGCCGATATCCACCAGGCCTTTCAGCTTGTCGGCATACCACCGGCACGCGTCCGGGTTGGTGAAGTCGTAAATCGCCAGCCCCGGCTGCCATTTGTCCCACTGCCACAGGGATCCATCCGGGCGCTTGAGCAAATAGCCCCTCTCTTTTAGCTCCCGGAAGATCGGGGATTTCTGGCCGATGTATGGGTTAATCCACACGCAGACCTTCAGCCCTTTCTCCTTCAGGCGGCGGATCATCCCTTCAGGGTCCGGGAAGGTCACCGGATCCCACTCGAAGTCGCACCACTGGAAGGCCTTCATCCAGAAGCAGTCAAAGTGGAACACGTGCAGCGGCAGGTCCCGTTCGGCCATGCCGTCGATAAAGCTGTTCACCGTGGCTTCGTCGTAGTTGGTGGTGAACGAGGTGGTGAGCCACAGGCCAAATGACCACGCAGGCGGCAGCGCCGGACGCCCGGTGAAGCGGGTATAGCGGTTTAATACCTCTTTTGGCGTCGGGCCGTCGATCACGAAGTACTCAAGATATTCGCCTTCCACGCTGAACTGCACCTTAGAGACTTTCTCGGAGCCCACTTCAAACGAGACGTTCTCGGGGTGATTCACCAGCACGCCGTAGCCGCGGTTGGTCAGGTAGAACGGGATGTTTTTGTAGGACTGCTCGGTGCTGGTGCCGCCGTCGCGGTTCCAGGTTTCGACCGTCTGGCCGTTGCGCACCAGCGCGGTAAAGCGCTCGCCCAGACCGTAGACCGTTTCCCCCACGCCCAGATCCAGACGCTCAAAAACGTAATTGCGGTCGGTATTGCTGTCCTGCACGTAGCCGTTGTTTTTCAGCTGGCTGCCGGTAATGCGCTGGCCGTTGCGCAGGAAATCCAGCGCCCAGAACTCGCCTTTGGTGACGCGCACGCTGACGCTGCCGCTTTTCAGCTCGGCAAATTCGGCGTTGTTTTCGATCTCAACCTTCACGTCTTTCAGAACGTTCAGCGGATAGTGCGGGCCGTTGTTTAGCGCGCCCTGAAAGTGCTCGATGCGCACCCCGACAATCCCTTCCTGCGGGGCAAACAGGCGCACCGTGAACATCAACGTGTCGAGCTGCCAGGTGCGTTCACGCACGTCACGCGGCGCCACGTACACCACCAGGTCATTGCCCTGCTGCTCCACGTCGAACACCTGAACCGGATAGGTCACGTTCAGGCCCGGTTGAATAAGCCAGTTTCCATCACTGATTTTCATGCTTACGTCCTCTTAGTTCTTTAATTCTTTGCTGACCGGCAGGTTTTCAAACTCCTGCTGATTACGGCGCGCGCCCTGTGCCAGCTCGCCCAGGATTTTGGTCAGGAAGGGGGTTTTCAGCGTGTAGTAGCGTTTGGCGATGATGGCGCTCAGCACGTAGCAGACCGCCGGGGCCAGGGTAAACAGGCCGATAATGATGCTGATGGTCGCGCTGTTCTGGGTTTTGGCCGCCGCATCGTAGCCGCCGCCTGCCAGCATCCAGCCGATCATCGCCCCACCCAGCGCCAGACCCAGCTTCAGCACGAACAGCGTGCCTGCAAAGCTGATGCCGGTCAGGCGCTTGCCGTTGGTCCATTCACCGTAGTCGACGGTATCGGACATCATGACCCACTGGATCGGCGTCACCAGCTGGTGCAGCACGCCAATGACGAAGATAAAGGCGAACATCACCACGGTGGCATGCATCGGGACGAAGAACATCGCCACGCTGACCACCGCCAGCGCGGCGTTGGTCCACCAGAAAATGCTGACCTTGCACTTCCAGTCGGTGAGCGGTTTCGCCAGCGCGGAGCCAATCAGGTTGCCGACGCAGTAGGTGGTGAGGAACGCGACGAACACTTCCGGCGAGCCCATGATCCAGGTGCAGTAGTACATCATCGCGCCGCCGCGCACGCAGACGGCAAGGATGTTGAGGATGGTCAGCACGCCCACGATGCGCCACTGGTCGTTTTGCCAGATATCGCGCAGGTCTTCCCGCATGGAGGTGGTGCTCGGCGGCACCTGGATGCGCTCTTTGGTGGTGAAGAAGCAGAACGCCAGCATCAGGAACGCGACCACCGACAGCACGGCGATCCCGCCCTGGAAGCCGAACGCCTTATCGTCGCCACCAATCAGCTTCACCAGCGGCATCATCAGCACCGTGGAGAGCATGCCGCCCGCCGTCGCCAGCACGAAGCGCCAGGACTGAAGGGAGATACGCTGCGTCGGGTCACTGGTGATCACGCCGCCCAGCGCGCAGTAAGGAATGTTGACCACGGTATAGAGCAGGGTCAGCAGGGTGTAGGTCACGGCGGCGTAAACCATTTTGCCGTTAAGGCTGAGGTCCGGCGTGGTGTAGGCCAGCACGCAGACGATACCGAACGGGATCGCGCCGAACAAAATCCAAGGGCGGAACTTGCCCCAGCGGCTGCGGGTGCGGTCGGCAATCAGCCCCATGCACGGGTCGGAGATCGCATCCAGCGCGCGGGCCAGCAGGAACATGGTGCCGACAAACCCGGCGGGAATGCCGAAAATGTCGGTGTAGAAAAACATCATGTACAACATGACGTTATCAAAAATGATGTGGCTGGCGGCGTCTCCCATGCCGTAGCCAATCTTCTCTTTTACTGACAGTACTTCGCTCATCTTTTTTTATCCTTCACGCTGTAGGGGGCGCTGAGACCGGTTGCATTGGTTTTAAACCATTGTTTCAGATGGGGGTATTGCGTTTTCTGGTTAGCAGATTACGTTTCTTGTTTTTTGTGATCGCGGTAAATACTGGAGAGCACGAAAGGCTAACCTGAGGATTTTCTTAAGAATTAACTGAAACAGGGGGGTACAGGTCAAAAGAGAGGTGAAAAAAGTGGTGTGGGGTATGTGGTAAATGCCTGAAAGTAGCTATAATGCGCCCCGCCTCCATGTAGCAATGCAGGCGCGGAAGATCGTCATCTCCGGTGAGGTGGCTGGACTTCAAATCCAGTTGGGGACGCCAGCGTTCCCGGGCAGGTTCGACTCCTGTGATCTTCCGCCAAAAGTTGTTTTATTCATCCCGATGTTGCTCAGCTGCTACTTTACGTTTCTTCGCTATGTCTTGAGCCTTAATATGATATTCCCATCTTATCGAGTTCATTATAATTGCCTATATATTAAATATAAACGTCTTAAGCACTAGCAATAAATAAACAATACTGCCACCTATAATACAATATGTGAATGATATTATTCCATTTTTCATCTCTGTAGTTAGAGGAAGTATTGTTAACACATTTGATCCCACACCTTTTGGCTGACAAAATAAAATAACAAACAGATCGGGGAATTTTAAAAGGAGCAGGCAAAATCAGCAAGAAAGCGGCTGATGAAAAGGCGTGCTCAGAATACATTGAGTTTGAAAAAAAGCAGCGCCTGCTGAAACAAGCCGAAGGTGAGAAAGATATTATCGGCTTAATAAAATGGGATAAACAGGCTAAGCGCTAATCCCGGTATTCCTGTTCAGCTTCATATGCAGCAACGGAAACGGATTCCCCTGCCCGTCCAGTTCCGAGCGTCCGACCTGCTCAAACCCCATATGGCGATAAAAACCCACGCCCTGCGGGTTCTGCTCATTCACGTCCACTTCGTTCGCGCCGAACGCTGCGATGGCGTATTTCAACAGCAATTTCCCGATGCCCTTCCCCCGGCTCGCGTCGTCAACAAACAGCATTTCAATGCGGTTTTCATCCACGCCTAAAAAGCCGTGAATAACGCCTGCGTCATCGCGAGCAATCACGACCTTGAGATTAGGCAGATAGGCATTGAGCAATAGCGGGCGCAGCGCCGCAATATCGCTTTCCTGTAAAAAGTGATGGGTGGCGCGGACGGAGGATTCCCAGATCGCGACCAGACGCTCGAAGTGTTTGGGGAGTGCGGTTTCAATTTTCATGGGGGAGATCATGATTGGAAAATTCTACTAATGCAAATCACGCTATGCGGCCTGCTCACCCTAACCCTCTCCCACAGGGAGAGGGAACTGACCGTGCGGTTTTTCATCCCCTACCCTGATCTCCATCACCGCATACACCCCGTCCTTCGGCACCACCACGGTGACGTTTTCCACCGGCACGCCCGCCGCGAGGTGGATGTCCTGCAACTGCTGTAACGACCTCGGGTGAATATCCTCCCAGCCGATGCCCCGCAGCACAAAGTCAATCTGCGGGCTGCTGGTGAGCATGTTCGACACAATCACCGCGCCGCCGGGCTTGACCAGCCGCAGCGCGCGCTGGAGAAAAATCACCGCGTCGGTATCATTGAAGTATTCGAAAATCCCCAGCGCGTCGACCAGTTCGGCCTGATGCTCGCCCAGCTCCAGCAGCAGGTCCTCGTTACGCACCAGCGTATGGAGCAGGTTGCGCCTGAGCAGCGTCAGCTGTTCGCCCACCACAATGCCTTCCTGCGCCGCCATGGTTTCCGCCCAGCTCAGCGCTACGGGGTCTTTGTCCACCAGCGTGAGATACACCTGCTGACCGTCGAGCTTTGCTTCGCGCAGCGCCTCCAGCACCGGAATGGCGGCGCCGCTCGCCAGGCTGACCCAGTTGTTCTCGCTCGCATTGCGAATGTACTTATCCACCAGTGCGGCCAGCACCCGGGCGCGGGAGCGCAGGCCAATCGCATCGTTAGCGTGGATAAACCACTGGCGGCTGTCGCTGTCCATTTTTGTGCCGTCGGGCAGGCGGTCCTCCAGCGGGTTTTGCACCGCAAACAGCGCCAGCGCGGAAGGGACCAGCCGGGTGCGCCACGCGGTGAGCGCCGGACGGTTGCGGAAGGCCTGTTCGGAATAGCGGTTCTGCGGAACAAGCACGGCCTGCCCGCCTTCGTCGTATTCCACCCGCGGCGGCCGGAGCGCTGGCTCGGCTTTCAGAGCGCGGTCAAGGGAGGCGATCTCACGAGCAGCATCGTCTTTCATCGGCCACTGGTCGCTGACGTCGGGAAATGACGCGCTGAAAATCGTCATATTTTCCGGCGCATCGCCGCGAAAAGGCTGCCAGTTCATGTCGTCTTCCCTCCGGTGGGCTTTTAACGGAAGTCTATCCAGGCGAACCAGTAATACCCTACGAAGAAAGCACGAAATAGGAGCATCAGTTCTGCGACGTGCGCCATACCCCCGGCGTGCAGCCGTACTCGCTCTGAAAATGACGAATAAAGTGGGCGCAGTCGCTAAACCGCATCCGTCGCGCAATATCCGTAACGCTTTGCTGAGAGTTCTTCAGCAGCCAGCAGGCATAGCGCAGCCTGGCGCTGCGAATAAATTCCCGCGCCGTTTTGCCAAACTCGGCGTGAAACAGGCGGTTGAGCTGACGCTCGCTCAGCTTGACGTCCTGAGCGAGCCTGGCGGCGTTCAGCGGGTGAGTCAGATACTGTTCGACGATCGTCACCGCTCTGCGCAGCCGTGAATCAGGGATCATGGCGATATTCGCGGGCCGCGGCGTGGCGGCGTCATGCGGAGGAAGAGACAGCCGCCGGGAGGTGGTGGCCGCAATGTCGTCTCCCCCGTGGGCGCGGATCAGCGCCGTTACCAGGGTGAGCGTTGAGATCCCGCCCGGGCAGGTCAGTACATCGCCTTCGTCGATAAAATCGAGGCCTTGCTCAGCATAAACCTGCGGGAACCGCTGCGTGAAAACGTCATGGTGATGAGGATGAATCGAGGCGCGGCGCTCGTTCAGTAAGCCTTCCTCCGCCAGAATAAAGCTGCCGGTACCAATGCCTATCAGGGGAACGTTGTTGTGATGAGCATCCGTGAGGAACGCTCTGTCGCCACGGTGCCCCTTGTGAAGATGCTCCAGACCTCCGCCGATCGCCGCAATATAGTCAAAGTCGCCGGGCGGCGCATGGGCAGCCTCGGGCCGCACGCTGAGCCCTGAGCTGCTCACTACCGGTAAGTCGGGATAAGTGCTTATCAGGCTGAGTTTAAAGCGTATTTTCTGGCTACGCTTCTGGACGCTGGATGCAATACGTAACGCCTCTATCAATCCTGAATATGCGAAAAGCGAGAAGTGAGGCCACAGGAGTAACCCCATATGCAGGGATTTTTTCCGCGCAGGCGTCATTCTGACGCTATCATCAATTATATTTTTCATTAACTTGCCGAAGAATAATTACATTATCGCAACATTATTGTTGCTGTTATATTTTCCTAAGATAGGTCCTGGCTGTTAAATCAAGCATAAATGATGCCCGTAAAAACTTAAAAGTATTTTTCCCTGCCGCTATCCGTTTTTTGCCGTGTGGCACACATAAGTCGGCAGCGTTCCCAGAATAAATAAATAATTCTCATTCTGCTGTTTCTTAATACGCATATAAATATTCTTATTCGGATAGATAAAAAATAAGGGCTCGTACTTCTCCAGCCAGCTGTCGCTGATGTTATCGTCCGGAAATTTCATATTGCGTATGGACGTCAGATTATAGACGCTGTCTTTGCGCTCAATCTGAAAGAAAACTTTGCGATTCAGGGTCTTCGTAGGGTCGCTTTTCAACCGGCCATTCATACTAAGTATTCCGCTGTTGCCTTCCACGGTGTAATTCAGCCACAGAGAGAGCGTTTCATCACGGTGATGCTGAATAAAGTTCGCCTGACAGGAAAAGGGCTGGATGTAATGGCGATGCCAGAAGTAATACGCCGCCACGACAGCCCCCATCAACAGGCACAGGCAGAGCACGACAAGCGTTTGACGGTAGCGAACCATACTATCGATCCTCTATAAAATAATCAGACATACAGCGGTTGGGTTCCGTCATTGGCCTGTCACAGCGAATGACCGACGCGCGAGGCAGCAGGATGTATCCGCTGACGTACACCCAGGGGTAGTTCGCGCACTGGTCCTTAAACGGGTTGGCATAGGCCAGGGCTTTATCCCTGTCACGCTGCGTTTCAATATCGCGAGAAAAATAGAGCTGGCATTCGCCCATCTTCATCGCGAAGCGGTACCCGTCGACGAAATAGCTGTCATGCAGCAGGTTATGGCTGATAACGCTCACGCCAGCCAGCATCAGCAATAGCACCAGCGCGCACGGCAGCCAGAAGCGGCGTGTCGAGACCGTCGGGACGACGGTCTCTTCGCAGACATCCGGAGCAGCGCATTCTTCCTCTTCAGCCTGCGGCTGCGTCTCTTTAATGGTGATTTGCGTATCGCTTGCGAGCGTCAGTCCAATGCGCGGGATAGTGATAATTGGATCGGTTTCGAAACCCACCTTCTTCAGACCTTTACGCAGAATAGAAATGTTCTGGTAATAGGTATTAGGCGAAACCAGCATCCCCCGGCGCTGCCAGACAATATCTATGCACTCCTGTTGAGTCACAATACTTCCGACTCTTTCTATTAATAACAACAAACAGCGGCCCGCCGGGGAATTTAATACCACCACCCGGTCAGGATTGTTGAGATCGCGTAATGTGCTGGCTGCTGGGTGAAACTCTACCAGGCCATTAATAATGTAATGCTTATGCATAAAATGGGCTAAATACCTCCGGTCAACGCTTGTTGCTCCAGTAGATTCCCTTCACGGTTAACCTGCGTATCCCTCGCCTGTGTAAAGATTAATGTGACGGATTAACGCGCAACTGTATATCCTGGCGCCTGGCGAAAAATCTTATTTTTCCTTTCTCTTTATCTGACCGGTCTGAAGTTTTCTTAACCGTCATTTAAAGCCCTCTTGACACTGACAAAACTCGACAAACGCGCCCGTTGAACGCTTTAGCCATCGCTGTCTGAATTATTCAGCGCGCTTAATTTGTTTTTTTAACAAAAAGCAGAAAGGACGCGCGCTGCCAGCGGGTTTCGAAATTAAGTCTAATTCGAAAGACGTCGTTTTTATTAACGATTTCGGCACAAAACTGTTAGCCACCGTCAGTAACAACCCGCCTCGCGTGACGTCACCAGACCATTTCCTTACAAAACATTTATTAAAGCTAACTTTTCAATAAAAACTACCGGTATGATTGTTTACAGGCAGATAAGCAAAAAGCCGGTTCAGCGAGGAGAATTGACGCTACACCTAAACTGAACTTAAAACAAATTAAGATTAATTCAGATTACCTCTTTTACGCCATGGGTATAGTGGGCTCACACCGTGCAATGCTTAATTGCTTCGAAAATACAGGCATCGTTCTGCCAGACAGACGAGTCTCATTACAATTATAAATCGAGGGAATGACATGGCGAATAAACTCAACAACACACGTCATTTAAATATCGCGCTATTGGGTGGGGATCACTTTGCGCGCGAGGGAATCGCTGCGTTATTAAAAAATATTACTCCGTCTATGCAGATTACAGCATCGTTCGATAATTACGCGGAGATCGAAACGATACTCGCGGCCGCGCCGGTAGACGTGATTTTTTTATCCGGCATGGAGAAATATCACGCGGGATATGACTGTCTGAAATATATCAGGAAGATGAAAGTCCTCTATCCCGGCGTGCTTATTTGCATGTATTCCGCACCGGCAAATTCCTGGTTGTGGATACGCGGTGAAATAGACGCCTATATCTCGCTGCAGGACCCGCTTTATCACTGGCGAGCCAGCGTATTAAAACTGGTCGATAGCCGTTATCGCCCACTAAAAAAACCCACGGCGTTATCGCTGACGCCGGGCGAATGGAGGGTATTGAAGGAACTGCGAAAGGGTCTGGATATGCGTTACATCGCCGAAACAGAGCAGCTTTCTTACCGTCGTGTCAGCGCGTTAAAAAGCTCAGCGATAAGAAAACTCGGGCTCAGGAACAAGACAGATTTGCTGGTCTTTTTAACCAGTTAGACCTGCTGCTTTCAGAGCAAATCTCGACATAACACCATAATGGAATCAGGACAATGAAAGCTCAATTCAATAATAAAACGCTGCTTGCGATCGCTATTGCGGCACTACTGCCAGCAGGATCGGCGCTGGCTGCTGGTACCAGCGGCGGCACGGTGAACTTTAACGGCAAAGTAGTGACGTCCGCCTGCGCCATCAGCGCAGGAAGCGCCAACATTGACGTGGATATGGGTGAAGTGCGTACCGCAACGCTGGCGACCGCCGGCAGTGAAGCCAGCACGGCAAAAGCGTTTGCCATCACCCTGGAAGATTGTGAAATCGCCGACACCTCAGCCTCTACGGCTGAGAACCCGATTGCCGCCACAACCGTGGCCGTCACCTTCACCGGCACGCCGGACGGCTCCGATGTTAATAGCCTGTCCGTCGGGGCAAACGGCAGCGCCAACTCTGCGCAAAACGTGGCTATCCGCCTTTATGACGAGCAGGGCAACGTGGTGAAGCTGGGTGAACCTGCTTCGGCCATTCCTCTGCGCAAGGGTGCCAACACCCTGAACTTCAGCGCGAAATATTACTCGCCGAAGGGCGGCGCCACTGCGGGTGATGCCAGCGCCGTCGCGACCTACACCGTGACTTACTCGTAATCTTCAGCCCCGGTCTGCGGGCCGGGCCTGTCTTAGCTTTCAGGAGAAACACTATGCGCGTAAACACATGGATTTGCCTGGCAGTGGCGTTATGTTCCTCCGCCGTCTATGCCGGTGGCGTGGGGCTGGGCGCAACGCGAATGGTCTACTCCAGCGCCACCAGCCAGGCCATGATGCAGGTGAGAAACACCCATTCCGACGCCACGTTCCTCATCCAGTCATGGATGGAGAATGAGAAAGGCGAACGTACTAACGACTTCGTGATCACGCCGCCGCTCTACGTCATGAAACCGGCCAGCGAAAGCGCGGTGAAAATCATGTTTAACGGTAAAGCCCTGCCAGCGGATCGGGAGACGCTCTACTGGATGACGGTCAAAGCCATCCCCCAGCAGACGAAAAGCGGATCCGGGAATACGCTGCAGTTCGCTTCGGCTAACCGCATCAAGGTCTTTTATCGCCCGGAAGGACTCAGTGAGAGCCCGGGAGAGGCGTGGAAAAAACTGGCCGGCGCCTATCGCGCCGGAAAGGTCACGCTTAGCAACCCCACGCCGTACTACCTCACCACCATCAACGTGAAAATTGACGGTATGCCGGTGCAGCCGGTGATGATACCCCCGAAAGGCAGCGTGACGCTGGCCGAAACCTTCAGCCATGCGGGCAGCTTGAGCTATCAGACCATTAACGATTACGGGGCATGGACCCCCGCCACGCGCGCGTCGTTATCCCAATAATAAAAACAGTAAGGCGTGACCACGTGAAAAGAAAAATCCTGTGCGCCACGGTGATTTCCCTGGTGATTCGGCAAGCCGTGGCTGCTGAAAGCGAGCTGCGCTTTAACCCCGCGTTCCTCAACGGCGAGAGCGCAAACAGCGCCGATCTCGCCTGGGTCAACGCCGGGAGCGCGTTGCCGCCGGGTGATTACAACCTCAACGTGTATATCAATACGAATTATGCGTTCACGGGTAACGTCACGTTCCGTCTTGCTGAAGACAGCACGGGTGAAGCGCTGCCCTGCCTCACGCCCGAGCAATTCGACGCGCTGGGCATCGATAGCCATCAGGCGAAGGGCGGAGTGCTGCCGCTGGCGCAACGCTGCATCATCTTAACGAAGGCGTTTGCGGATACGCAGTTTGATCTGGACCAGAAGACGCTCACCCTGAGCTTCACCGTACCGCAAAGTGCGATGCGCAATTTGCCGCGCGGATACGTCAGCCCGGAAAGCTGGGAGGCGGGCATTCCTGCCGCGTGGCTGAATTACGTGGTCAATGGCTCGAACAATGAGTATCGCGGCGGGACGCGTACGCGGGAACAGCAGCTGTTTGCAAGCCTCAACAGCGGCGTCAACCTGGGCGCGTGGCGGCTGCGTGATTTCACCACGTGGACCAAAGACAGCGATGAACTTACCCACGTGCAGACCTGGCTGCAGCGCGATATTCGCGCCCTGCGCGCGCAGGTGTATGCCGGGGAAACATACACCTCGACGCAGATTTTCGACTCCGTGGGCCTGCGCGGTATTGCCCTGAAAACCGATGACAACATGCTGCCCGCCAGCCTCAGCGGCTATGCGCCTGAAGTTCGCGGCATCGCGCGCAGCAACGCCACGGTCACGGTTCGCCAGAACGGCAACATCATCTATCAAACCGCCGTCCCGCCGGGAGCGTTTGTGCTGAAAGATCTCTACCCGACCTCCTCGGGCGGCGATCTGGCGATCACCATTCAGGAGAATGACGGCAGCAAAACGCAATACACGCTCCCCTTTGCCAGCGTGCCGAACCTGGTGCGTAACGGACAGGTGAAATATGCCCTGGGCGCCGGGAAATACCGTCCGACGGGCAATCAGGATGCGCCCTCTTTTGCGCAGGGCGAGCTGTTCTACGGCTGGCGATACGGCCTGACGTTTTACGGCGGGGCGCAGTTTGCCGATCGCTATAACGGCCTGGCCCTCGGGTTTGGGCAAAACCTCGGCCGCTTTGGCGCCTACTCCATCGACCTCACCCATGCCCGCAGCCAGCTGGCGGACGATCGGCACTATATCGGTGATTCGGTGCGCCTGCGCTATAGCAAGCTGCTGAACAACATTGGCACGCGGGTTAATTTCTTCTCCCTGCGCTACTCCACGAAAGGGTTTTATACCCTCAGCGACACCACATACAAAGACATGTCGGGCGGATCGCCAAAGCAGACGGTGGAAGACGATGGCACCGTCACGACCCGATACGACACCGTGTATAACCTGCGCATGTCGCGTAAGGCAAAAAACCAGCTGCTGCTGTCGCAGCCGATGGGACATTACGGCTCGCTGTCACTGTCGTGGGATCAGCAGACCTACTGGAACACGTCAGACACCACGCAAAGCCTGCAGTTTGCGTGGAACGCCACGTTTCGTAATGTGTCGCTTGGCGTCAGCGTCCAGCGAAGCTCGAGCCTGTATGACGACAAGAAAGATAACATCCTGTCGATGTCAATTTCGGTCCCGCTGGGCAACCCGACGCTGTCGACCCGTGCGCGCTTTACCACGACCCATGCGGACTCCACCGGCACAACCACCAGCACGGGCGTGAGCGGCTACCTGCCGGGCCAGGAAAACCTGTTCTATAGCGTCAACCAGCGCTACAGCTCCCGACAGCACTACGGTGGCGATGCCACCCTGCAATACGAAGGAGCGTGGGGAGACTACAACCTGGGCTACAGCTACGCCAGCGACTCACGCAACCTCAGCTACGGCATCAGCGGCGGCGCGGTAGTGCATGAGGATGGCCTGACGCTGAGCCAGCCGCTCGGAAATACCAACATTCTGGTGAAAGCCCCGGGGGCCAGCAGCGTCGCCGTGCTTAACCATAAGGGCATCAAAACGGACAGCCGTGGCTACGCGGTGATCCCGTACGCCACGCCGTACCGCGTTAACCAGGTCGCACTGGACGTGACGACCGCCGGCAACAACGTGGAGCTGGAAAACGCCATCGCCAACAAAACGCCTACCGACGGTGCCCTGGTTCGCGCCACTTTCACCACGCATCAGGGAGCAAAAGCGATGTTTATCGTGCGTCACGGCAACGACATGCTCCCCTTCGGCACGCTGGTCTCGTTCGATGATGACAAAACCAGCGGCATCGTCGGCGATGGCGGCAGCCTGTATCTCTCCGGTTTGTCGGATAAGGGCACGCTGAACGCCGTGTGGGGCCGCGACAGCCGCCAGCGCTGCGCCATTACCTATGCCTTAAACAAGCAGCACTATAGCGCCCGCACCGGAATTTATTCTCAGGAGGTGGTATGTCAGTAACGCTTCGGATCGGCTGCATTGCGCTGCTGCTGGTTTTCGCTCTCCCCGTTAGCGGCTACGACGTGCTGGTCTCCGTTACCGGCAATTTGATCGGCAATACCTGCGTGGTAGCGCAGGACTCCGAGGAGCAGAACGTGCCGCTGGGCACCATTGGTATTAAACAATTTAGCCGTGCCGGGGCCGTCAGCAATATCAAAACGCCCTTCACGCTCAGGCTTGAAGCGTGCGGGCCAACCTTTGCTGGCGTAAAAATCCGCTTCAGCGGTACGCCGGATGATGCCAACCCGCAGCTGCTGAAAATTGCCGACGGTGGCGCTACCGGCGTGGCGGTGCAGATCCTCGATAAAGAGAGCGTACTCATTCCCCTGAATACAAAGACCACCGCATACGGAACCGCGGGAGATGACAGCGTACAGATGACCTTCTACGCGCAGTTGGTTGCCACTTCTACACCCGTGAGCGCCGGTGATGTGTCAGCCCTCGCCACCTGGACAACGGAGTATCTATGATGCGTTTAGCGTTTCTTCTCAGCGGATTACTTTTCTGCGCCAGCGTACAGGCGCTGGACTGGAAATCGGATATTACGCTCTCCCCTCAGCCGATGACCTACACCGGGCCAGCGGATTCCGTGGTGCCGGGCAGCATTATTGGCTCCACCTGGAGCGCTACCGCCAGCGTGCAGCAGGTGTTCTGGTGCGGGGTTATTTTTACCTGCACCAAAGGGACGCTGCAGCCCAGCAGCAGCGCCATCTCAAGCGGTGCGACGGTCACCGTCGACGGCGCGAACTACACCATTTTTGAGACCGGCGTACCGGGCGTGGGGTATATCATCGGGCTGAAGGATTTTAAGAGTACAAAATATATCCCCCTGCAAACCGGTATAACGCAAAGCTACCCGGCAGAGGGCACCAGTGGGTTTGCCCAGGATCTGGGATGGTCAGCAAAGGTCACCTTTATTAAAACCGGTGCCGCCCTGAAATCCGGCGTCTATCAAATCCCGACCATCAACGCCGCGGTGTTAACCGCCTATAACAACGAGACGAAAACGGCGCAGGTGATTATCAGCCCGACCACCATCACGGTAACCGCCAGCGGGTGTACGGTCGGCAGCAAAAACGCCAGCGTGGCGCTGGGCACCATTGATCTTCGCACTCTGCCCACGGTGGGAAGCACGTCGCCATCGGGGACGTTTACCGTCGGCCTGACCTGCGACGCGAACGTGGCGGTTCACGCGGTGATGACCGATCAGACCACGCCGTCGAACACCTCGTCGGTGGTAACGCTGACCGGAGACTCCTCGGCCTCCGGCGTTGGGGTGCAATTTTTCTACAACGGCAGCGGGCCGCTGATGATGGGGCCGGACAGCTCGTCCGCGGGTGCGACCGGTCAGTTCTTTATCCAGAGTACCACGGCGGCACAAACGCTCACGTTACCGTTCCAGGCGCGGTACATCCGAACCGGTGAACTGGTCCCCGGCTCGGCCAACGCGCTGGCCAGCATTACGTTTTCCTACCAGTAGGGGCTACTGCTTCACCCACACCAGCTGGTCAACCCGGAAGCCCAGACTGCGCGCGGTGTTCAGGTAATCCTGCTTCACCGCATCCGGGATGGTCGGCGTGCGCGACAGGATCCACAGGTAATCGCGGTTCGGGCCGCTGACCAGCGCATACTGGTACTTATCGTCGAGTCTGATCACGTTATACCCGCCGTAGAACGGGCCGAAGAAGGAGACCTTCAGCGCGGCCGTGGTCGGCTCGCCGGTAAAGTACGCTTTGCCTTCGCTCTCATTCCACTTGTTCTTCACCGGATCGTAGCCCCGGTTAAGCACGCTAATACCGCCGTCGCTGCGCTTGCCGTAGGTCGCCGTCACCTGCTCCAGGCCGCGTTCGAAGCGGTTTTCCAGACGGGCGACTTCGTACCATTTGCCGAGATAGCGGCTGGCTTCGAAGTTGGTAATAGGCTGCACGCCTTTCGGCGGCGTGGGGGATTTACAGGCGACCAGCGTCAAAGCAATCGCAACACCGGTCACAACGGGCCATAGCTTCATGAGAATTCCTTTCATTTGCACGGTTGGATGTTAAGTGTAGTGCACCGTTTCGGCGCTTCATCCCGTTCGGGAAAATTCGTAGTATATTGAGAGTATTCCTCCACTCTGGACACGGACATGGCTTACTCCATCGGCGAATTCGCCAGACTCAGCGGCATCACCGCCACCACCCTGCGGGCGTGGCAGCGTCGCTACGGTTTACTCAAGCCACAGCGCACGGAAGGCGGCCATCGCCAGTACAGCGATGAGGACGTCCAGCAGGCGCTCAAAATCCTCGACTGGGTAAAAAAAGGCGTCCCGATCGGCCAGGTCAAACCGCTGCTGGAACGCCCGACGCCGGGCCGAACCAACAACTGGCAAACCCTGCAGCAGAACATGCTGCAACGCCTGCAGGACGGCAAAGTCGAGTCCCTGCGCCAGATGATTTACGACGCCGGGCGCGAATACCCAAGGCCGGAGCTGGTCGCGAACGTGCTGCGCCCGCTGCGCCGCCAGGTCTCGGCTAACGTGGCCGCCGCCATGACCCTGCGCGCGATCCTCGACGGCATCATCATCGCCTATACCTCGTTTTGCCTCGAAGGCGATAAAAAAGCGCCGGGCGATAACATTCTGCTTAGCGGCTGGCACCTGAACGACCCGTGTGAGATCTGGCTCGAAGCCCTAACGCGCACCGGGCAGGGCCACCGCATCGACATTCTGCCAGTTCCGCCAGACGCCCTGGCTCCGGACATTTTCCCGGAGCGAAAATGGCTGCTGGTCACCAGCGGTAAACTCACCGCCGGGCGGAAAAAGCAGGTGGAGCAGTGGCAGCAGCAGGTATCGCTTGAAGTGATTATCCTCTGATCATTTTCTCCTGCGGGAATCTTCACGAAAAGTTGAATATTTTCCCGCGCCGCAAATGCTAACGTTTTCCTGTGACGAATAACTCCACAGGAAAACACCATGAAAAAAACTGCCCCTCTGCTGATCCTGGCCTCAATGGCCTTTGCCCCTGCCGCCTTTAGCGCCCCTGCCGGTACGCTGAGCGTCCACATTCTCGACCAGCAAACCGGGATGCCGCCATCAGACGTGAGCGTTACGCTGGAGAAGCAGCAGCAGGACAAATGGACCCCGATTGCCAGCGGTAAAACCGACCATGACGGACGCATCAAATCGCTTTATCCGCAGGATCAGGACATGCAGCCTGGCGTGTATAAAGTGACCTTCAAAACCGCTGAGTACTTCCACGGCAAAAAGCTGGACTCCTTCTTCCCGGAGATCCCGGTGCTGTTTACCGTGACCCGCACCAACGAGAAGCTGCACATCCCGCTTCTGCTGAGCCAGTACGGTTACTCGACCTATAAGGGCAGCTAAGACGCATTGATTCTAAAGGAATAAAAAAAATAGTTCCGCTAATACTTGGACAAATTAGTCATGTTGTGTAAGTTTTAATTATATGAACGGGAGGACCACACCATGACAACGAAACCTGTGCTCGGTATTAGCGGATGTTTGACCGGATCCGCCGTTCGCTTTGACGGCGGACACAAGCGTATGAGCTTCGTCATGGATGAGCTGGCCCAGTGGGTGAACTTCAGGCCCGTCTGTCCGGAAATGGCCATCGGCCTGCCGACCCCTCGCCCGGCGCTGCGTCTGATCGTGACGGAACACGGTGAAACGCAGATGCGCTTTAGCCACGCGCCTCACGAAGACGTTACGCAGAAAATGGCGAACTTTACGGCAGATTTTTTGCCGAAAATCGGCGATCTCGCCGGTTTTATCGTCTGCGCTAAATCCCCAAGCTGCGGCATGGAACGCGTGCGTCTGTATGATGAAAACGGCAACCGGGGCCGCAAGGAGGGGGTCGGGCTGTTCACCGCCGCCCTCCTTGAAACCTGGCCGTGGCTGCCCGTGGAAGAGGATGGGCGTCTGCACGATCCGGTGCTGCGGGAAAACTTTGTCGAACGTGTTTTTGCCCTGCACGAACTGAACACGCTGCGTAAAAATGGCCTCACGCGCCGCGCGCTGCTGGACTTCCACAGCCGTTACAAACTCCAGCTGCTGGCGCACCATCAGGCGGGTTACCGTGAAATCGGCCCGTTCGTTGCCTCGCTGCACGAGTGGGAAGACCTGGACGCCTTCTTTGTGGCGTACCGGGAAAAGCTGATGACCATCCTGAAAAAACCCGCTTCGCGGAAGAATCACACCAACGTGCTGATGCATATTCAGGGGTATTTTCGTAATCAGCTGAACACCCGCCAGCGCGGCGAGCTGCGCGACGTGATCCTGCACTATCGCAACGGACAGTTGCCTATCCTCGCCCCGATCACGCTGCTGAAGCACTACCTGGCCGAATACCCCGACCGGTATCTGATGACGCAAAACTACTTTGATCCCTATCCTGATGATTTGGGTCTGCGTCTGGCAGTCAAGTGATGAAAAAAATGCGAAGGCCCCATTGACCCGTAGAGGCCCAAAGCAGTACCCCGTTTAGACGACATCCTCACTGTCGTCTTTTTTTGCGCTTAACCCATACGCTCGGCAAAAAAAAGCGCCGTAAAACGGCGCTCTGAGGATTATGCGACAAAATTCTTTTTCAACGCTTCCAGCCCATCCTGGTAAATCCCGCTGAACAGGGCCCGGGCCTCTGCGTCAGAAACATTTACCGGCGTGAATTCACCGTACCACTCTACACGTGAGACGTTGCTGTCGGCCGTTTCATGTACCGTAATGGTGGAAAGATAATCCACCACCGGGAAGGGCGCTTTCATAATCGAGTAGCTGTAGCTGCGCTGGCGGTTATCAAACGCTTCCAGACGTTCAATCACGGTGCCACCATCAGACGTGGTCAGCGAACGCACGCGCCCGCCTTCAGAGGAGACGCTTTCTGGAATGAACGGCAGCCAGTCTGGCAGGGCATCAAAGCCCCCCATCAGTTGCCACACCGTTTCGGCGGATGCCGGAATGTCAATAGATACTGTTGTATTAGCCATGATTATTCTCTCTTAATATCAGTGATGTAGGATTACATTGCGAGGGTGTCGACAACACCGCCATCCACACGCAGGGCAGCACCCGTGGTCGCGGAGGAGAGCGGTGATGCCAGATAAACGGCGAGGTTTGCCACCTCTTCCACATCCGCGGCGCGCTGAATAATCGAGCTGGGGCGCGCGCTGCGGACAAACTCATCGGCCTGTTCACGTGCGTTACGGCCTGATTTTTCGGCAGCCTCGGCCAGCATCGTTTTCAGGCCATCAGTAAATGTCGGACCGGGCAGAATCGCATTCACGGTGACGCCTGTGCCCGCCAGCCGTTTTGCCAGTCCATGCGAAACCGCCAGGTTAGCGGCTTTGGTGACGCCGTAGTTGATCATGTCACCAGGAATGGCCACGCCAGATTCGGACGACACGAAAATAATGCGTCCCCATCCCTGCTCTGCCATGGCTGTCGCATAGTGCCGCGCCAGGCGGACGCCGGACAGCACGTTGACGTTGTAGAAATGCATCCACTCGTCGTCCGGCACGGTGAAGAAGTCTTTGTCGTTAAATATGCCAAGGTTATTCACCAGCACATCGGCGACAGGCACGGCGGCGATCAGTTCGGCAACACCCTGTCCGGTGCTAAGGTCAGCCACCACACCACGCAGCAACGCGGCTGGATTTTTTGCTTTAATGCTGGCAATCGCTGTGGCCACGCTGTTTTCCTGACGGCCAACCACCACGACGGTGGCTCCCGCTTGTGCCAGCCCGTCGGCAATGCCGAGCCCGATGCCGGACGTAGAGCCGCTCACCACCGCAATTTTGTCGGTAAGATCCAGTTTCATCATATTTCTCATGTAAGTATTGGGGGCCTGACGACCCCGCGGTGATTAACGAACGGGCAGCGGTGCATTCTCTGCAACCAGACCCTGACGGCGCATCTCTTCCCAGAATGCCGCCGGAATGGTGGCTTTCAGCGCAGCCAAATCCTCAGCCATACGGCCAGGGCGGCTGGAGCCAGGGATCACGGCGGCGACGGCCGGATTCGCCAGCGCAAACTGCAGTGCCGCAGCTTTTACATCCACGTTGAACTGCGCGGCAATAGCCTGAATACGTGCCACCTGCTCATGAATAGCCGGAGAGGCTTTTTGATATTCGAAGTGCTCCCCGCCGGCCAGCACGCCTGAGCTGTAGGGACCGCCGACCACGATATCGACACTGTGCTCCAGCGCCTCTGGCATCAGACGCTGTAAGGCGCGTTTATGGTCGAGCAGAGAGTAACGGCCCGCCAGAAGGAAGGCATCGGGCTTAGGCTCATCCAGCGCCAGCGTCAGCTCGCACGGCTCGACGCGGTTTACGCCCAGCCCCCATGCTTTAATGACGCCCTCTTCCCGCAGGCGAGTCAGGGCACGGAACGCACCGGTACGCGCCACATTGAACTGTTCCAGCCAGCTGTCACCGTAGAAATCCTGAGCTGGATCGTGGATCCAGACGATATCCAGACGGTCAGTTTTCAGTCGTTTCAGGCTATCCTCAATAGAGCGCAGCGTGGCATCAGCGGAGTAATCATTGAGAATTTTGTTTTTCAGCCCGTGTTCAAACAGACCGCCTTTCTCACCAAAATCACGGGTCGCGGGATCTTCCATCTCGTCGAGCATGATGCGGCCTACTTTGGTGCTCAGCACATACTCGTCGCGAGGATACTGAGACAGCGCTTCACCCATGCGCAGTTCGGAAAGGCCAGAGCCATAAAGCGGTGCGGTGTCGAAGTAACGCACGCCCAGTTTCCAGGCGTCGTGTACGGTGGCCAGTGCTTCATCCTCAGGAATGTTGCGGAACATGTTGCCCAGCGGTGCGCCGCCCAGGCCGATGTTTGCAGGTAACAGATTTTTGATACTCATAAGATGTCCTCAGTATTTGGGTTCAGGTCGGGCGATTTCGCTGTCGCCCTGTGACGTTGATCACAATACCTTGCGAGGTTATGACTTGATAGGACATAATTCGTCTAACTTGAGTCCTTTGAGGTCTGACATGATTGATTTACGACAGCTGAAATATTTCGTGGTGGTGGCAGAAGAGGAGCACGTTGGCCGTGCCGCCGAGCGTTTGCATATCTCTCAGTCTCCGCTGAGCCGCCAGATTGCCCAGCTTGAAGAACGCCTCGGTTTGATGCTTTTTGAACGCAACCAGCAGCGCATACGTTTAACCGCCGACGGGCAAACTTTCCTCGCTGAGACCCGCTCCCTGCTGACCCACGCGAACCGTCTGGAGTCCCTCGGAAAGCGCTTAGGCCGCGGCGAGGATGGGGGGTTGTGTATCGGCTATATTGAAAACGCGATGCACTCCGGTGTGCTCTCTACCGCCTTACGCACACTGCGCCAGTCCCGCCCGGACGTCCATATAGCCCTTTACAGCCAGCCACCCGCCACGCAGATCGAAGGGTTGCGTCAGCGCAGCCTCGACTTTTCACTGGTCGACACGCCACCTGCGGAAAGCGAGCAAGACCTGGAATATATTCAGGTGCTGGATGACAAAATGCTGCTGGCATTGCCGCAACATCACCCTCTGGCTCAGGAAGAAGTCCTTTTGCCCGCGCAACTGGCGGATCAGGAGTGGATTGCCGTCATTCACAACGATGATGCCCACTCCCGCGACGAGTTTGTTGCCGCCTGCGTGAAGGCTGGATTTAACCCGACCATTCGTCTGGAGGCGGGTGAACCGCTAACGGCATTGGGGCTTGTGGCCGCCGGGCTTGGACTGGCGCTCATCCAGCACAGCCTGCGTCATAACGCACCGGAAGGGGTGATACTGCGCGAACTAACGTGGATGCCTTACTCAACTCAACTGTGGGCGGCGTGGCATAAGGCCAACCAGCGTCCACTGGTCACGCATTTCAGGGAAATTTTGCGTGGGAACAAAAATGATTAACACCCTGCACATCCAAAACTACCGCTCCATCCGCGACATGTCGCTGGAGCTGGAGCAGCTCAATATCGTCTTCGGCCCGAACGGTACCGGGAAATCCAATATCTACAAGGCGATACACCTGATGCACAGCGCCGCGCAGGGGCAGTTTTCCCAGGCGCTGGCGAACGAGGGCGGCATTCTGAAGGTGTTCTGGGCAGGTAAAACCCGTAGCGACCAGCTGCGGCGGATGAACCTCGCGGTGGAAACAGAGAGCTACGAATACGAGCTGCAGGTCGGGTTTGTGGAGAAGCTGCCCTATCCCTCGCAGTTTCAGCTCGATCCGGTGATCAAAGAAGAATCTCTCTGGCTGAGCGGCCAGCACCGTCGACCTTCGTCACAGCTGATGAAGCGTAAGAACCAGGCGGTGTTTCTGAACAACGTGCATCACGAGAAGGTGACCCACAGCGGCACGCTGTACGAGAACGAATCGGTATTCGGCCAGCTCGGCGAACCGCACCTTTACCCGGAAGTGTCGCAGATGCGCGAGTCCCTGCGTAACTGGCGCTTTTATCATGAGTTTTCTGTATCAATCGGCTCGGCGATGCGCGCCCCGCAGGTCGGTTTTCGCTCCCCGGTGCTGGCCAGCGACGGCGCCAACCTGGCGGCCGCGTTTCAGACCATCGTCGAGATTGGTGACGAGCTGCTGCTGATGCGCATCCTCGATCAGGCCTTCCCCGGCTGCGTGTTTTACAGCGACAACACCGGCGGACGTTTCCGCATGATGATGCAGCGCGAGGGGCTGAGCAGACCGCTGGAACCAGCGGAGTTTTCCGACGGTACCCTGCGCTTTCTGTGCCTGGCGGTGGCGCTGTTAAGCCCGCGTCCGCCTGCGTTTATCGCGTTGAACGAACCGGAAAACAGCCTGCACCCGCAGATGCTGCCCGCGCTGGCGAGCTTAATCGCCGAGGCCAGCCGCTACTCGCAGATCTGGCTCACCAGCCACTCGCCGGAGCTGGCGACGTTGATTGAGAAGCAGCGATCGTTTTCGCTGTATCAGCTGTCGATGACGGAAGGGGAGACGCGGGTGGAGAGGCTGGGGTAGTCTCAATGGGTACGGAGGCTGTTTTTTCGCATCTCGCTTCAGTGAAGCATGCCAATAAAGAACCCCAGATACCCGGCCCTGCTTAACCATATAAAGGGGCTAGTAAGGCCGGATCGCCGAATATTTATCAATTCTCTCATGGGGGCCAGGCCATCATTTTTGATAACGACATTTTTTGCATAATAGCGGCAATGCATAATCAGAAATAAAATTCCGGAGATCGCAAAACCAAAATAACTTTCGCGACTTCCCCAAAAATGAGTGCTTAATTTTAAATAAGTTAACCCCCAGATACTGACTAAAAAAACGATAAATGAAGATGCTGCAATGTTCATGTCTCGCTTACTACCCAGACCAAAAAAAAACGCATCAAAGTAAAACATCGTGGTAAGAGGTGACTGAACGCTCCTTCTCGTCACTTTACTAAAACGAACAAACATGACAGTTCCGATGAAAAATGCGAACAGCGCAATTCCTAACAGCAGATAAATCATTTGATTAGTCCTTTTTGAAGGGCCAGGATATGAGGTCGGGACTGTTAGAGCCGTTAAGTTTGGAGAGAAATGGCTCAGCAAATACTGTAAAAACTTTCTTCAATCCTGCTTGGGGCGCTATTTTATACTAACCAACATCCACTAAGCGATTGTTTTTGCTCATCTGCGTCCTGCTTTTTCAGTTCAGACAGAAGCTGATATATCTCGCCCTCAGCCTTCTTACTTGCGTATTTTGCCCCGACGCACCTTCTTTACCTGAACACGTTCACACTATTACCTTGCGAGAGCAAGCTTCTTTTTCTCACGTACCTTTTTTATTGATTTTCAATATATCCTTTCTTAATTCATTATCAATATCAGAAGTGTTTATTTTATTTATAATCATCTTAGCCTGTTCAAAACAGTCCATATGATTTTTTAGATCCTCTACTTTTACTGTTGCCAGAGCTGCAATGAGTTCACCATCGTAATATTCCCCCGCCAATGGTTCTTCCTCCAATACTTTTAATACTCTTGGCATTAGCTGGTCGATAAAGAGATCCTGACGAATAGCACGACAAAGATCTTCTACGGACAGCTCTTCTATTGGTATATCAATGACACGTTCAAACCATTGTTCAAGCGATGATTTCTGAACAGAGTTTGGTTTTGAATTTATTTTTCCCATCAACTTACGGAAAGTTATCATATCCCATGTCCTTTCAAGGCAGATTCAATTTTATTGATCGCATCTGTTGCGCGACCATATGCCGCTTGAGCTTCAGGATTATTAACATTTTTCAATGTGTCTGCATGATTCCTTAAGCCCCTGAGGGTATTTTGCATTTCCTGCATGTGATCCCAATATCCACCGCTTTCCTTAGGCACAGGGTTACCATCCATATCCTTAAGAGTTCCTGTGATATCATGATCTTTTAAAGCATTTTTTATAGTGTTATCGATCTTCTTGATAGCACTTTCTTGCTTTTGATTGAGTTTATTAACAGGCTTACTTTCTTGTTTTTCATGATCATTTTCTGGTGGAGTCGGAGAGCCTGAACCAGCCCCGCCATATTCAGCCTTCTCATCATCCGTCATGTTTCCGGCTACATTGGGTTTCAAGCCCTGATCTGAATCATCCGAAGAACATGCACGCCCAAAGCTACACTGAGTGGCTTTATCAACTGCATCAAACAGATCATCCACAGCTAACGCTATTTTGTCATTAGCGTTTTTGGTGACCTGATCTCCCGGGCTTACCGGAACCCCGGGAACAGGCACCGGAACCGGAGGTGCAATACCCAGCGTGTTATTCTCAACCGTCGTTTTGCCCGCCTGAGCCGCCGCTACCGCATTCGCGCTGCTGTCTCCGACAAGCCCGCCAGCCAGGCCAGAGGCCAGTGTCGCCAGCGCAGATACCGTCTGTTTCTCTTCCTCGCCCAGTTCGCTGACCTGTTTGCCAAAACCGTCAACCGCAATCTTACCAGCCAGCTCACCCACCGCTGCACCAGCTGCAGCGGACGCCGCATCTCTGCCGGAAGCGGCTGCAAGTGCGGCGTTGACAACCGCATGGGCCAGCACGCGTCCCTTAAGATCCGTCTCCGGGATGGCATTCGCGATGGCATTAGCGATATACGGCGCGGCACCGCCCGCAATCGCAGCTTTAATATCGCCACCTGCCAGCGCCTGAATGGCCGCCGTTGCTGCCGTGATGGCGCGCTGGGTGCTCTGCCCCGTTCCCATGCCAGACTGGTTAAACGCTTCGTTATAGAAGGTCTGGTACATCTGGTCATGAATCGCCTGATCGGTAACCTCTTTACCGTCTTTTTTCAACTGGCTGATGGCGGCGTTACGCGCATCGCTGCCCGCGGTTTTCATCTTCTCGTTGGCCGCTTCCGTGGCCGCAATCTTGCCGTTGGTGCGCGCAATATCCGCAACCTGATTGCCGATCTCGCCAATCATTTGCGCGGTTTGCAGGCGTTTCTGCTCTTTCTCTTTGTTAAAGATCGGGTCGATGCTGCCGTTGGCATGGTCAGTGTCACGGCTGAGCGTGCTGACGTCCTGCTTCTGGTTAGCCTGGTCGCGAACAATGATAGCACCGTCGGCTACCGCTGATTGCGTGGTCCCTTCAGCATGGCCGCTGCCGCCCATTCCTGCCAGCATTGTGCTGGCCATGTTGCTAACCAGATTACCCGCAACCCCGGCGCCGCTGCTGAAGCCGACACCCTGATGTTCAACCTTATACTCCGCCTTATTGTTGATGTCCGTAAAGCCCAGCGTACCGGTCTCAAGGCGGTTTTTGTCTGCATCAGCACGGCTGGCAATCACCGCACCGTCCAGCTGCGTATGGTTGCCAACGTTAATATCAAAGCCGCCTTTGCCAGCGAAGATCCCGGTCTGCTCCTGGACCGAGTCGTAGTTGCTCTTCATCTTATCGCGGCTGATGCTAAAGCTGCCGCTACCGCTGCCCGCTCCCCAGGTGTAGCTTGCACCCGCATTCATACTCTGCTGTTTGCTGTTGTATTTGTCGCTATCCTGCAGGCTGCTGAGGGTCAGGTCGCGTCCGACATCCGCCGTGATCTTATCGCCGTTGACCTGCGCGCCTTTAAGCACCGTATCGCGGCCGCTGGTCAGGTTGACGTTCTGTCCGGCATCCAGCGTCGTTTCGTTCCAGGAGGTTCCATTGCCTTTTTCGCTGCCTCTGGCGGCGTTTACGCTGGCAGAGACGGTGATGCCCGCGCCATTCGGACCGGCGGTAATACCGATCCCGATTGAGCCACCCTTGCTGGAGTTACTGCCCGTCAGTTTGTTGGTGTCGGCTGCACTCGTCAGGTTGATATCCTGAGCCGCATTGAGCGTCAGATCCTTGCCAGCCTTCAGCTGGCTGCCCGCCACGGTAATATCACCGCTGTTGGCAGCGTTGCCCTGACCTGTCGCCGTGATGGCGAGGTTACCCCCGGCATTCAGCGTGCTGCCGGTCGTTTTGTCCTGCTCCGAGTGTGAGGTGGATTTAGAGGACTGTCCGCCAATGGAGGCCATCACGCCGAACGCGCCATTGTTGGTGGGATCGCTGCCGTTAGCCACTTCAGCGAGACGGTTGGCCTGCACGGCCTGAACACCCGACAGTGCCGCTTTGGTCGCCTGCAGTGCGGCGAGACGGCCATCGCTCTGGTCTTTCACCGCCATTGCCGTGCTGGCCGCAGTGTTCACCGCGTCACCCACTGCGCCGGAGAGGGCAATCGTCAGGCCACTGCTTTTCTGCTTGAAGGTTTGATCGCTGGTGAGCCTGTCGTGACCCGGCTCGATCGTCACGCTGTCGCCGGTGAGCGCCATATTTTTGCCAGCCACCAGATCCGCGCCGCCGACATGCAGCTGATTACCGGCGGCAATATCAACGCTCCCCCCCGTCGAGCCCACCGTACTGAAGCTCTGGCTCTGGGTGGTGCCCTTCTCACGGAGATCCTGGGTACTTTTGCTGCTGCCGATGGTGAAACCAATCCCGCCCGAGCCCATCAGGCCGGATTTTTTCTCTTCCTTAAAGCGCCAGGAGGTATCGCTGTTCGTCGCTGCCACAATATCGACGTTGTTGCCCGCCTTAAGCTTCACGTCGCCGTCGCCCGCCACGGCGGAACCGTTCACCAGCAGGTTATTGCCCGCCACCACCTGCACGTTATCGCCGCTCAGCAATGAGCCGGATTCACGCGTCGCGCTGTTCTCCTCGATGGTGTGGGTGGTTTTCTTGCTCAGGAACCCTTTTTTGGTTTTGGTCTGCTCTTTGTAGTGATAATCGCTTTCGGTTGCGGTATTGAGAGTGACGTCGCGGCCCGCCGCCACGCCGATATCGCCCTTCGCCGTTACCTGCGCGGCTTCGGTGGTGACATCGCGCCCCGCGAGGATCTGGGTATTCGCCCCGCTGGCGATCTCGGTTCCCTGCTGGCGTACCGATTCGTTGATGACGGTTTTCTTGCCTGACTTATAGCTATCGCCCTGCGTGGTCTCTTCCGCCGCCAGATTCACGTCGCGACCCGCCTGCAGCCCGACGCTTTTCTCCGCTGCCAGCGCGGCGGCCTGAGCGTTGATATCCTGCCCGGCCTTCAGCACCAGGTTATCGCCTGCGGAAATCGTGGTGCGGTCGAGCCCGGTGCTGTGGGACTCGCTTTTCCCTTTACGGCTGCTTTCGCTGGTCTGTGCCGCGTTCAGATTGAGATCGTTGCCCGCGCTCAGCCCCGCGCTGCCGCCCGCCTTCAGGTCGCTGGCGGTCACGTCAAGGTTGTGCCCGGCGTTCACCAGCAGGTTGCCGCCCGCGGTGACGTTACTGCCCTGATACGTGACGGACGAACGGCTGGTTTTCGCCCGGCTGGAGCTGAATGCGTCGTTGATCTGATTCGCGTTGACGGCAATATCGCCCCACGCGTTCAGCAGCATATCGCCGCCGGAGGCCAGGTTCGCCCCGGTAACGGTGATGTTTTTCCCCGCCTCAAGCGACAGGCCATCCTGCGCGGTAATAGACGCCGTGTTGCCCAGCAGGGTGTCTTTCAGGCCGATCTTGCCGTACTTCCCTCCGGCGTTGATATCAATCTGCTCAACCTGGGTCAGGTTGTTGATGCTGCCGTCCAGGCTCTCCAGCGCGACCGTTTTGCCGCTGATGGTGGAGCTGATGTTATTGATATCGCCAATGGCGCTCAGGTTCAGGTCGCCGCCCGCTTTCATCAGGCCGTTGTTGAGGTTGCTGATGCTGTTCTGGCTGTCGAGCGTCAGGCTGTTTTTCGCCAGCAGCGAGCTGCCGTTGTTGGTGATGTCGCCGCCCTTCAGGGTGACGTTGTTGCCCGCGATTACGCTGCCGTTATTGACGGTGACGTCCTTCGGTGACAGGTAGAGTTTCGGCACCATCACGGTTTCACCGTTGACGGTGGCTTTCTCCCACCACAGCAGGCTGTGGTCGAGCGCGGCAATCTGATCGGCGGTCAGCGAGACGCCAAACTGCAGGCCCAGCGACTGCTGCGCCGCCGCGGCGTTGTCCATCAGATAGCGCATCTGATCCAGATCGGAACCGATGCCATTCAGGTAGCGGTTACCGGTCTGGTTGAGCACCACGTTGGAGACATAGCGGGTATCGAACGCCGCATCACCGAGGAAGCGGTAATCGTAATCCGGGTTCAGGTTGAGGCGGCCGAGCATATAGGACGAGCCGAGGAACTGCTTCTCGTCGGTAAACGCCAGCCGCGTCTCCTGCGGTGCAGTGGACGACGGTTTGACCCCGAGCATTGCGTTCAGGTCGGCAAACAGGGCGGGATCAAGCTGTCCGAGACCGTTCAGTTTCGGGTTGATGCTGATCAGGTACGGGCTTTTCGGGTTGTCGGAGAAGACAAAATAGCCGTTGTTGCCCGACGGAAGCGGGTAAGCGCTGGTATCGACGCGCTGGCCCTGGTAATGCCCGACGGCGCCGCCCTGAGCGGTTCTGAGATCGGCGGTGGTGACCCCGGCGTTCGCCAGTGCGCCCAGCTGGCCGAGGTTCGCGTTGCCTTTCTGCGTGGTGCCAATGTTGCTGAGAGGCGTGCCGGACGCGCCGCCGTTTTCCAGCGCGCCGCCGCCGTTAAGCTGCTGCAGCGCACCCTGGAGCTGATCGTTCCACTGCGGCGAGTTCACCGCCACGGTGCCGGTATTGCTCAGCCCCTGTTTTTGTACGCCGCTGCCGACGCTCTGGTTGCTGAGGGTGTTCAGCGACGGCGTGGAGATAACGTTACTAACGCCGCCCGCGTTCGCAGTGGTATTGGTGTTGCTGATGTTACTGGTGAAGTTTGCGGTAACGTTACCGCCCGCCTGGATGACGGCGCGATAAGTACTACTTTCACCAGTATATTCCGTTTTTTGTTCGCCTAGTTTATAGGGTACCCAGCTACGATACTTTCGCTGGTCATCATCCCACCAGTACCATTTACCCTCCCCGTATGACGACAACGGTGTCCATTTAGGGTCAGCACAATCTGAGAAAAACCACTCGCAATGATACTCTGCCTGCACGTAGGTAATACGTCGACCGGCTTCGGCTGAGAAATTGTTTAATGTCCCACCAGAAAGGGAGATATTACGCCCCGCCAGAATATTACTTGCGCGGTTATCCAGGGTTCCGGCATTAACAGTGATATCACGTCCAGCGGTGATACGAGCCGCACCTCCTGTAGCAGAAGCCTCTACAACTGACTCGCTGAGGATAAATTTTCTAATATCTTCACCGAGAAGACGATATACAATCCCACGTGTACACTGCCCGCTGTTATTGCCCCCACCTGCCCGACATTCTTCATATTCGTCAAACACCACGTTAGTGCCATTGTGCTTCCACTCTTCCAGACTGATTTCGATATCGGGTTTCTGCTTACCGTAATAGGAACCATGCAAATAAGGTGATTGCTTCGGAATGGCATCCGGGTATTGCTGCTCACGCTGATTGACGACCAGACCCTCTGCTTCATTACGCAAATACGCCGTCTTGATCGTAATATCACCATTCTGCGTCTCAATATTCCCCGACGTGTTCACCACCTGGCTGTTCGCATTTCCCGCCGCATCTCGCTGCATCCACAGGTTGTTTCCCGCCATGATGTCGCCGCGCTGGTTGGTGATGCTGTCGGCAAACAGCGCCAGATTATTCGCCGCGTACAACAGCGCGGTGTTGACGATGGCGCCCGGCGCGCTCAGTGTCAGCGAGCCGCGCGTGCCGGTGAAGCCGTCCACGGTAATATTGCTCCGGCTGGCCACGGTGATGTCACCTCCGCCCTGCACCGAACCCGCGGCGTTCAGCGCCACGCTGCTGCCGGAGAGCGTACTCGTGCCGCCGCCGGTGGTGATTTGTCCGTTGTTGCTGAGCTGCCCACCCGCGTTCAGGTTGACCGCCTGCCCCTGCAGCACGCTGCGGTTATCGATGTCGCCGCCGCTGTTGATGGTGAGGGTTCTGCCTGCCGCCACGGCGGTTCTGCTGGTAAACGCGTTCGTCAGCTGCAGCGTTAGGTCCCCCAGGGACACCAGCTGGCCGGTAAGGTCCAGCCCCCGGCTCTGCAGCCACAGGTTGCCGCCGCTCAGCAGCCTGCCGCCCGCGCTCTGGGTTACCTGGTCCGCGCCAATATTCAGCTGCGTGTTGCCGAGCAGCGTGCCGCTGTTGTTCAGCTGGCTGTAGTTAACCGTCAGCTGTCCCGCCTGGGTGGTGCCCTGGCTGGCGAAGTTGGTGCCGGTCAGGGTGGCGCGATCGGCCACCCACGTGCCGCCGTTGGTGGCGTTTGCCGCATTGAGTATCAGGTCGGTGGCCTGCAGCCAGCCGGTGCCGGTGAACTGCGGCGTGCCGAGCGTCAGGCGCGCGCCGGAGAGGAGTCTGCCGTCGTTACGCGCCTGCGAGGAGGCGGTCACGCGCGTCTCGCCGCCGCCCTGGATCAGGCCGTAGTTAAACAGCGCGGGCGTGGTCAGCGTCAGGCCATCGCGGCTGACAATTTCGCCTCCGCTGTTGTTGGTCAGCGTCCCGCTGAGGGCCAGCGTCGCGCCGTTATCGCCCTGCAGACGTCCGTTGTTGGTGAGCGCCCCGGTGGTGATGCCGAGCGTGCCCCCCTGCATTTTGCCGTCGCTGGTGACGGAGGCCGCCGTGACGTTCAGCGCCCCGCCGGACAGCAGGGTGCCGCCAGACTGCTGGCTGACCGCGCCGGTCTGGCTGAGGGTCAGGCCATTCACGCCGCTGATGGCGCCGCTGTTGCTGAGCGTGCCGCCCGTCAGCGTCAGGTTTTTCGCCGCCCACTGGCCCTGGTTCGCCAGCGTCGCGGCCTGCAGCGTTGCCGCACCCAGCGCGGTGATCCTGCTGCCTGCGGTTCCGGTGAGCGTGTCGGCCAGCGTCATCTGCAGCGCACCGGCGCTCTGCACCGCGCCGCTGTTGGTGAGCGACCGGGCGTTAAGCAGGATGTTCTGTGCCTGCCAGCTGCCGGCGTTGGTCACCGCGCCGGACGCAATCGTCAGAGTACCCTGGGTGAGAAGCTTACCGCCTGCGCCGTTGATCAGCTCCTGCTGAGGCGCGGCCATCGCCATGCGCGCCATCAGCCGCTGCTGTCCCTGAACGGTCAGGCTCTGCAGACCGGTCAGGGTGCCCTGGTTGTTAATGCTGTTCTGATGCAGCGCGAGGGTGTTCCCCTGCACGGTGCCGCTGTTTTTAAGCGTGCTGCCGCCGAGCGTCACCTCGCCCTCGCTGAGGAGCTGCCCGCGATTATCCAGCGTCTGTGCGGTGATATCCGTCCTACCCTGGCTCATCAGCGAGCCGGCTGAGGTCAGCGTGCCGCCGGTCGTGGCCGTCAGCGGTCCCTGGCTGAGCAGAGACCCGCCGTGCGTCCAGTCGCTGGCGCGGATGTCCGCGCCGTTCCCCTGCAGCGTGCCCTGCGTGGTCAACTGGCCTGCATCCAGCGTCAGCATGCCGCCGGAGAGGGTGCGCGAGGTCGCGCCCGTGGTCAGCGTGGTGCCGGTGAGCGCCAGGCCGTTCGTTCCCTGCATCAGCCCGCCGTTGTTCATATCGCGGGCGGTGAGGGACAGCGTACCGCCCGTGATGCGCCCCGGGTTCGCCAGGGTGTCCGCGGTGAAGGCGGTCGTGCCGCCGCTCTGCAGCAGCCCGGTATTGGTTAACGCTCCGCTGAGCGTGCCGCTGAGTCCCGTCTGCCCGTTCACCGTGCCGCTGTTGGTGAGGGTGGTGCCGGTCATGCCCAGCGTGGCGCCCTGCAGCGTACCGGCGTTGGTCAGCTGTCCGCCCGCCAGCGTGAAGCCGCCGCCAGAGAGCCATTTACCGTTCAGCTCGTTGATAAAGCGGTCGGCGGTGGCGTTAACCGCGTTGCTGCCCTGCATCAGGCCGCTGTTGCGCAGCTCAGTACCGCCTGCTGTCAGCGTTTTGCCCGCCACCGTGCCGCTGCTGGTCAGCGTCGTCGCGTTAAGCGCGGCATCGTCGGTGGCAACGATGTTCCCCGTGTTGGTCAGGGCATTGCTCAGGCCAAAATCCAGGCTCTGCGCCTGAATATCGCCCCGGTTCGTCAGGTCGCTGCCCCGCAGGGTGAACCCGCCCTTCACCAGCAGCAGGCCGGCGTTATCGAGCGTGTCGAGGGATACGTTCAGAGGACTGCCGCTCACCAGCTGCCCGGTGGCGCCGTTGCTCAGCGCGCGGGTGGTCAGCGCCAGCGTGTCGTTGCCCTGAAGGATCCCGGTGTTGTTCAGCTGCGCAGCCTTCACCATGAGGGCTTTCCCGGCCAGCTGGCCGTCGTTGAACAGCTGCGCCGCCGTCAGCGTGAACAGGTTCTGGCTGAGCAGGGCGCCCGTGTTATCCAGCCTGCCGGTCGCGGAAAGCGTCAGGGCGTCCAGCGTCTGAACGCTGCCCTGGTTATTCAGGCTCCCGGCGTCAAGCGTCGCGCTGCGCCCCTGAAGGCTGCCCGCGTTGCTGAGGGTTTGTCCGCTGAGCGTCAGGGTCTCGCCGCCCGTCACCTGGCCCTGAGGCTGGTTCGTGAAGGTGTTCCCGGACCAGGCCAGCGTGCTGCTGCCCTGAAGCAGGCCGCTGTTCTGCAGGTCGCCCCGCAGGGTCAGCACTTTCGCCAGCAGCTGGCCCCGGTTATCGATCCTGTCGGCCTGGACGTCCAGCGCCTGCTGGCTGAGCACCTTACCGCTGTTGGTCAGCGTGCCGGTTACCGCCGCCGTCACGCCCGCTTCCCCCAGCGCGTTACCGGTATTCATCCACTCACCGGTCGCGAGGTTCAGGGTGTTGCCCTGCAGCAGCCCGGCGTTGTTCAGGGTGGTGTGGTGCAGGTCGAGCGCGCCGCCGGAGAGCAGCATGCCCGCCTGCTGGTTGCTGAGCTGTGTCCCGGTCGCCGTGAGGGAATGTGTCCCCTGCAGCGTGCCGCCGTTGGTCACCGACGCGCTGTTAAACTGCGCGTCGGTGCCGGCCATCAGCCCGCTGTTCGTCAGGCTGGCGGCGGTCAGCGTCAGGCCGTTCCGGGCAATTACCCGCCCACCGGCATCGTTGCTGGCCTGTCGGGTCAGGTTCAGCAGCAGCGTGGTGGCGCTGAGCTCGCCGCTGTTGGCCAGCGTGTCGCCGCCGAGCGTCAGCGTTCCGCTGCTGCGCAGCGCGCCACGGTTAGTGAGGTCTGCCACGCCGAGCGTCAGCGCCGAGTCCCCCTCGACGGTGCCCTGGTTTTGCAGGCTGTCCGCCGTGATGTGCAGGTCGCTGGCCGCAATATTGCCCGCGTTAGCAAACGCAGTGCCGTTCACGGTGAGCCGGTCGTCCGCCAGCAGGCGTCCGGTATCGGTGTTGGTCAGGCTGAGGTAGTCGCTGCTCAGGCTGACGCCGTTGATTTCACCCTGGTTTGTCAGCGTGTCGCCCCGGAGGCGCAATGTGCCGTCAGTGGTAATAAGCCCGCTGTTAGACAGCACCGGAACGTTCAGCGTTAAATCCTGCGTGCTGTAGACCGATCCGCCCGCGAGGTTTGTGAGTGACCCGGTCTTCAGGCCGAGCAGGGTGGTCCCCTGCAGCAGCCCGCTGTTCTCCACCGAGGCAGCGTCCAGCGCCAGCGTACCGGCAACCAGCGTACCGCTGCTGGTGATGCGGTCAGGAGCCGTCAGGGTCATGCGATCCGCTTTTGCGACGCCGGACTGGCGGATGTTCTGTCCGCTGAGCGCGATGGCGCTGGCGGTAAGCTCTCCGCCGCTGGTCAGGTCGCCGGTTGCGTTAAAACTCAGCGCGTTACCGGTGGATTTCCCGGCGTGCGCAATCGTGCCCGCCGTCACCGACAGAGCACCCTTCGCCGCCTGCGTGCCGTTCAGCGCGGCATTCTGCGCCTGCAGGGTAAGCCCCTGCCCGCTCTGCAGATGCGCATCCCGGCCGGTGGTCAGGTCGCCGGTGCTGACGGTTAATGCCCCCGCCGCGTCCGTCTGCCCGTTCAGGCTGGCGCTGCGGGTCGCGGAAATCTGTACATTGCCCTGGCTGGTGGTACGGGACGCCTGACCGCTGGTCAGGGTGCCGGCCTGCGCCGTCAGCGCCGTCGCGCCGGACAGGGTGCCATTCTGTTCAAGCGCGTCTGCCGTCACGCTCATCGCCCCGTCAGCCAGCAGGCTGCCGCTGTTACGCAGGGCCTGCTGCGCCGTGACGTTCGCATTGCCTTTCGCGCTCAGCGTGCCCCGCTGCTCCAGGGTACCGGCGCTTAGCGCCAGGTTACCGGCGCTCTGCAGGGTACCGCTGTTAGTGACCGTCTGCCCCTTCAGGGTGACGTCGTTACCCTGCACCGTGCCGCCGTTTGTCAGCACTCCTGCGTTCACGTCAAGGTGGCCTTTCGCCGCCAGCTGGCCGCTGCTGGACACCCTGTCGCCGGAGAGGGCAATGTCACGCCCCGCATTCACCTGCCCCTGATTACTGACGGCGCTGCCCGTCAGGCGGATATCGCCCGTGGCATCGGCCCGGCTCTGGCCATCCATCACCAGCTGTCCGCCGCTCAGGGCCAGATTCTCTCCTGCCGAGACCGCACTGGCCGTGGATGACAGCGTGCCGCCGCTGCTGAGGGTCGCGCGGGTATCGCTACCGCTGCGGGTATTCGTCAGCGTGATATCTTTCCCGGCCGCCACGCTGAGCGCGCCTTTGCTGGTGACGCTGCCGCCGCGCTGCGTCAGGCTGCCGTCGGTGGACAGCGTGGTGTCGGCCTGACCCGTCAGCGTCGCATCCGCAAGCGCCATTCCCTGTTTGCTCGTGACGGTTAGCGCCCCGCCCTGAGCCGACACGCCGCCGCCGTTGACGGTCAGGGTAGCTTTACTGTCCAGCGTCGCCGCGCCGCGGGAGACCAGGGAGGTATTGCTGAGCGTCATCCCCTGCCCGCTGCTGACCGCAAGCGCGCCCGCGCTGTTTGTCCCGCCGCCCGTCGTCTGCACTTTCCCCGCAGCGGAAAGGCGCATATCGCCCTGGCTGGCGAGCGTGCTGTTATTGAGTTCCACATCCTGCGAGCTGGCCACATTCAGCGCGCCACCGGACTGATGGCTGCCGTTGAGGGCCACTCCCGCGCCGTTCGCGGTAATCGAGCCGCTGGCCAGGCTGTTCGTGACCGTCAGTTTCCCGCCCGCGTCCAGCTGAATGTCACCCTGGCGCGCGGTAAGGTTGCCGAGGTTCACCCCCACGCCCGTCTCGCTGGAGACCAGGCGGATACGGTTGGCATACATCCCGCCGAGCGCGCCGGTATCCACGGCCACCACGGGCGCGGCACCCTCACCGGCAATCGGCCTGACGCTGCCGTCCGTGCCCACGCGGTTCGCCCCTGCCGTTACCGTCAGGTCGTTCGCATGTATCGCGGCGTTCACTTCCGTCGCGCGCGCAATAATCGACAGCGCGTCGCTCTTGCTGGCATCCAGCCCCTGGCCTTCAACCGTGATGGCGCCTTTCGTCACCTCAAGCGCCTGCAGGTTACCGCTGGCGTCGAACTGCGGTTTCCCCGTGGTCAGGGTGACGTTCGGGGTGTTGATAAATCCGCACCCGTTACAGGTAATGCCGTACGGGTTGGCCACCATGACGTTTGCTGCTTTACCGGCGACTTCCGTATAGCCCTGCAGCTGCGAGCGGCTGGCGCCCGTGACTTCGTTGATAATGCCTTTCGCTTCCCGCCCGGCCTGCAGGTTGGGGTTGTTCTGGATAAGCCCGCCCAGCTGGGTCTGGGTTAAACGGTCCGTGCCGTTGTTGAGGATAAGCCCCTCTTTGCCGACGTTATACTCACCGAACTGGTTATGCGAGATACCCGCCCCGTTGGGCGTGGCGATGTTGACGACCGGCACCCCGTTCCCCGCCCGATCGACCGTGGTCTGCCCGGTCGGCGTAAGCGCCGCCGCGACGGCAGGTGCCATCGGCTGCCAGACCATCAGGCCGCAGACAATCCAGCTGATCAGACGCTGCGAGAAACGAACGGGTGGGTGACGGGTATCCATAGTCGTAGAGTCTCTTAAAGCATGAAGGCAATGCGCCAGTTAACGCTCACATGATCCGGGCCGAGCCAGTCGGGGTAGTGCAGGGGCGTGCCGACCGAAATCTGGCTGCTGTACCAACGCCCTGCGCTGCTCAGCCCCACCGAGCCTCCCCATAACGTGCCGGAGGCAAAGCGGTCCTGACGGTCTTTTTCCAGCCAGCCGCCGTCAACGGCGACCGTTGCGCTCACTGCGCCAATCACCGGAAGGGTGAAGAGGGAATACCCCAGCTCGTTGCGCCAGTAGCCGCCGTTATCCCCGGACAGGTACTGCTCTTTAAAACCGCGCACGGAGCTTTCGCCGCCGAGCGTCAGGCGCTCGGAGCCGTACAGCCGGTCGGGCGACCACTGGCCGTAGGCGCTGGTCAGCCACCAGGCGTTACGGGCTATCGGACGCTGGAAGCTGGCGTTCAGGCTCCATTTACGGAATTCCGCGCGCGGCATATCCCCGGACTTATCTTCGTCGGTTTCGGCATTGAACCACGGCATGCCGTGGCTCCAGGTCGGGTTGAAGGTCGCCACGCCGCCCAGCATTTTTTGCGTGTGCGTAATGCCCAGAATCAGGCTGGAGAGGTTGCGCGTGCTGCTCTGAAGCGGCGCGTCGTTGAGCCAGTTGCGGCTGGATCGCTGAACCACGCCTGCCGCAATGCCGGTTTTCACCTCCCCGTTGCGGAAGACCACCCAGGACGCGTTAACGCGGTGGGTTTTGGTATCGCCCGTGGAGAGCCAGTTGAATCCCTGGTTACTGATGGTGGTTCGGTAGTTACTCCAGGCGTAGCTGTAGTCCAGTAATCCGTAGCCAAACGGCACGCTGACGCCCGCCTGGAAATTCTGCGCATCGTACGCGCTGGCAAAATCGCTGCTGCGCCCGCCGCTGACAAACCATTTATCCGCCAGCCCCAGCATATTATTGGCGGTGAGCACGCCGCTCAGCTGATCTTCGCCGGTACTCTTCTGCCCGCTATTATCCAGGCTTACCGATGCACTTAAGGGAAATTCCGGCTTTGCCGTAAGATTAACAATGGAATATCCGGCCTGCGTTCCCGGAAGAATTTCAATCTGAACCGGCTCGGTACGCAAACGGTTAATTTGCTCCATGCCCTGTTCGATGTCGCGTAAATTAAGGATGCCGCCCACCCGTCCCGGAAACGCCATTTTCAGCATGCGCGGCGTTTCGCCTTCCAGACGGATCGCTTCCAGTCTGCCTTCCAGCACAACAATATTCAGCTGACCGCCGGAGAGATCCTGCTCGGTAAGAAAAGCGCGGCTGGTGATATATCCCCGACTGATATACCAGTCAGAAATATGGGCGAGAAGTTCCGTTATTTTCGCCATATCCAGACAGCGGCCCTGCCACGGCGCGACAAGGGTCTGCCGGGTTTTCGGGGAGATTAAGGTCGCACCGGAAAGGGTAATGGTATGAATAGTGAAACAGGGCCCGGAGCCGGTAACAGGCAGCGGTCTGGCGGGCGCAGGGCGAGGAATACTGCGCTCCAGCTCCTCACGCTGTTGCTGGTTCTGTAATAAAAGCTGCTGCTGTTGCTGTTGAATGGAATCGCGATCGGCTGGCGATAAAGGTGCAGCACTCACCCTCGCTGAAAAAAGCGAAAACAATAAGATAGCAACAGCATAATTTACTAATGAAATTATTCTAATTTTTATTTCGGCGCTATTCATCCATGCCACAAAAATGTCCGCAATGATTATTTTTGTAATATAAGAGTTTTCTTAAAGCGAGTATATCTAATTTGAATTAGGGCACCTAAAATTAATAGTTCTTTCAGAAGAGTGAGAAGGATATTAAGAGAAAATAAGAAAGGATTTAACTCACCCTTAAATCTTGAGTTAGCCGTAATACACTAGGCATGAAGCCGAAACGTCTTTCGCCACTCCGCCGGACTCACCCCAAAACGCGCCTTAAACTGCTGTCGCCAGGTGACGGCGGAATTAAATCCCACCAGCTCAGCCACGCGTTCAATCGGCATATTTCCGGCTTCCAGCAGGATTTGGCTGCGCCGCAGGCGTTCGGCGGTCAACCAGTCGGCGACGCTCATCCCTGTAGCGTTAACAAAATGACGAGTCAGGGTGCGGCGGCTCATCGAGACCACCTCAGCCAGCGAGTCCAGACTATGTTGTTCGGTGATGTGCTGCTGCAGGTAGTCGATCAGGCAGTTAATGCGCCCGTCGCGGGTATCTTTAGGCACCGGCTGGGCGATGAACTGCGCCTGCCCGCCCTCGCGGTGGGGCGGAACAATCATCCGGCGGGCAATCTGGTTAGCAACCACGCTGCCAAAGCGCTGGCGAATGATATACAGGCAGCAGTCGAGGGCTGCGGCAGTCCCGGCGGAGGTGATGATATTGCCGTCATCCACGTAAAGGGCATTAATATCCAGCCGAACGTTCGGGAAGAGCGACTGAAACTGACGTTCGAACTCCCAGTGGGTGGCCGCACGTTTGCCGTCGAGGATCCCCGCCCAGGCCAGCACAAACGACCCCAGACACAGCCCGACGATTTCTGCGCCGCGGTCTCTCGCCTGTACCAGGCTGTCGAGCAGCGTCTGGGGCGGGCGTTCAAGAACGTGCTGCCAGTAGGGAACGACAACAATATCGGCCTGCCCAATGGCGGTAAAATCCTGCGTGGCGTTGAGGGCAAATCCGTCTTTTGAGGTGAGGAACCCTGGCGTTTCGGCGCAGATCGTCACGTTAAAGCGCTTTTCTCCGGAGACCGAGTCGCCAAACAGAATGCAGGGAACGGAGTAGTGGAACGGGCTGAACCCGTCTACTGCGACAATCGCGACGTTGACTAGCGACATTTGTCTCTCCTTTCCCTTTCAGACACTCAGAATATAACGGTTTCGCCATCCTCAGGAATACTCACCGCGTCACTCACCTGGTTGGCTTCTACATACTCACGCAGCGCGCTGCGGGTCAACAGGCAGTGGTTAATGGCCTCCATATGGCTCGCCACAATGTTGGCCTGCGGCAGCAGGAAATGAACGTTAAGCACATCTTCCTGCCCCATAATAATGGGCCCAAAACCAATGACGTGGGCATAGCCGGCGTTCAGCACCACCACGTCCGGCTGGTGCTTTTGCAGATCGGCCGCCACCTCGTCACGCCAGACGGTATCCCCGGCAATATAGAGCGTCTTCTCATCAGGATGACGCAGCACCACGCCACAGGCCTCGCCCAGCCGCTCCGCCAGTTCGGGCACGGCGTATGCGCGATCGGTACCGTGCTGACCGCCGTGGGTTTTCGCTATCCGGATATCACCAAAGGTGGTTGCGTCGGTCATGACCGTCAGGTTGCTAAACCCCTGGCTGCGCAGCAGCGCGGCATCACTGTCGTTTTGCACGTAGATCGGTTTATCTTTGGCGATCAGCTCCGCCGCGGCGCGATCCCAGTGATCGTCATGGGTATGGGTGACGATCACCGCGTCGGCGTCCAGCAGCGTGTTGACGTCAACGGGGAGTTCGACCGTCGGGTTGCGGCGTTCGGCATGGGCCGTGCCGGGGAAGCCCGGATAAGCGCCCTGTGGGGCCAGCATCGGGTCGACTAAAAGACGTTTTCCGGCATAGGTAATCAGCTGGGTGGCGTTGCGAATGTGGGTGATGTTCATGGGCTATCCTCCGGTTGGTGTGATAAGGAGGATAGCCAGCCGTCGCGCGTCATGCTGTGGGTTAAAGGGCGATTACCGATGAAATCGGGCCAATTTTCGTCACCGCGCTTTCTGCGGGTTCCTTACCAGCCCGGCACCGCCCCGCCGTTAAAGATCGTCTCCGCCGCTTTCGCCACTTCAGGCGACTGATACGACTGGATAAATTCCTTCACGTTCTCGGCATCTTTGTTGTCTTCGCGCGTCACCACGATGTTCACGTACGGCGAGTTTTTGTCTTCGATAAAGACGCTGTCATGCACCGGCGACAGCCCGGTTTGCTGGATATAGGTGGTGCTGATGATGGCGACATCCACTTTCGGGTCGTCCAGCACGCGCGGCAGCTGCGCCCCTTCGAGCTCCATGATTTTCAGCTGTTTAGGGTTGGCGGTAATATCCAGCGCCGTCGGCAGCAGCCCGGTGTCCGGCTTCAGGGTGATGAGCTTCTCTTTTTGCAGCAGCAGTAGCGCGCGGCCAAGGTTGGTCGGGTCGTTTGGAATGGCAATGGTTGCCCCGTCCTTCAGATCCGAGACGGATTTGATTTTGCGGGAATAGCCTGCCATCGGGAAAACAAAGGTGTTCGCCACGGCCACCAGCTTGTAGCCATGCGCCTTATTATCCTCTGCAAGGAACGGGCGATGCTGGAAGACGTTGGCATCCAGTTCCCCCTGGTTGGTGGCATCGTTAGGCAACAGCGAGCCGCTGAAGCCCACCAGCTCCACGTCCAGGCCATATTTCTCTTTCGCCACCTTTTTGGCGACTTCCGCCACGTCCTGCTCGGCGCCGTTGATGACGCCGACTTTAATGTGTTTGGCATCGCTGCCACTTTGATCGCACCCGGCCAGCAGCAGGCCAGCCAGTACCAGAGCACCCAATCGACGTTTCACAAGACAGTTCCTTTTGCTGAATGTTGTAGTGACTATATCGACAACGAGGCGGGGAAATAAAAACCGAAAAAGAATCAATAAGAAGGATAAGTTATATGCGGGTATGGCCGGGTGGCGCTGCACCACCGGGCATCAGGGATCACAACGTTGTCGTCCAGTCCTCGACGGCAAGCTCCTGCACCATTCTGAATGCACGATCGTTAGTAACGATCGTTGTTCCCCGACTGATAGCATGTGCAGCGATCAGTTGATCGAGATTCCCCATCACTTTCCCTTTCTTTTCCAGGGTTGCACGGAGTTCACCGTACGTTGCTGCGGCGTCGCTGTCCCAGTCGCAAATCGTGATGGTATTGAGAAACTCCCGGATTGTTTCTTTCAATCTACTGCTTTTCTTCTTGTCAGCACCATACAGCAATTCCGCTTCGGTAATGCTTGAGATACAAACGTCACCCGGCGCCAGACATGTCATTCTGCTTACAACCTCCGGGTGTCGTTTAAACAAGTGACTCACAATATTCGTATCCAGCATATGTCTCATGAGCATGCTCCATCCAGAGGGTCTCTTGTCGTAACACTCTGATTGCGTTCCTCCTTGCTCAAAAACGTATCTGGTACGTCCGTTTCTGCCAGCATGCGGAGAAAATTATCCCAGCTCTTTATTAGAACAGGTTTTGCCGCCAAAACGACATTCCCCTCCTCATCCCGTCGGATGTAGACGCTCTCCGCATTAAACGCGAATTCAGCAGGCAGCATAACGGCCTGATTCTGACCCTTTTTGAATAGTTTTGCTGTGCGTTCCATTGCTATCTCCATGGATGACTTGACCAGGCCAAAGCATGCGCCACGGCCCGAAAAGAAGACAAGCAACACGTTTTAAATTAGGAAAGCGGCTCGCAATAAATAGCAGAATGCATAATGACAGAAACGGGCTTAAAGGGCTTTCGCCAGGTAATGTCGCTGCATGCCCGGGTACGGATAATCCTGCAAAGACATCTGCAGCTGGTACCCCTGTTTTTCATAGAACGGACGCGCCTGGAAGCTGACGGTATCCACCAGCGCGTGCTTGCAGCCTTTGCGTCTGGCTTCATCTTCCGCCGTTTTGATGAGCTGGCTGCCCACGCCGGATCCGCGTACGGCATCGCTCACCCAGAGAAAGTCGATATTCAGCCAGTCGCCTTTGCGCACCCCAATGAGCCCGCCGAGCATGGTGCCGATGTCGTCCCGCACGTAAACGCCAATATCCCCGCTGAATGTGGAGAGATCCAGAAACTGCGCATTGTAGGCTCTCAGGCCCGTGAGTAACTCTTCTTTTTCCTGCGCCGTAACCGCATGAGTAATGCTCAGGTGCATATTTTTCTCCTTGTTATCTGTGCCGTTTCACTATCTCACACACGCAACGTAGAGAAAATTCATACTTTCGGCTGGCGTCGCTACACTGAATGTAACGATATATTTCATGGGAAGCCTGTGACGTCAAAAGGGGGTTGTTGATGAAAGCTGCACACCTTGTCTGCCTGCTGGTTTGTCTGCTGTTCGCCGCGTTTGTCCATGCTCAGGAAAAGGACGATCCGGCGAAAGAGGCGCAGATTAAGCAACAGGTCCTGAAAGATATTAAGAAAACCTGTACGCCACAGAAAAAGCAGAGCGATAAGGCCTGGCAGGCGATGATTTTGTCGTCAGAGGCCAATCAGCTGCTGATCAAAAATGCCGTTACCGCCGTGAAGCGTGACAACCTGGACGCCTACTGGGCGGCGATTGGTCAGGTGGATTGTATGGAAGATTACTGAGGGCTGGAAACGTGCTTCTCGCCGGGTGGCGGCTGCGCCTTACCCGGCCTACACAACATGTTTAACGCTTACGCACATCTGGAATGATCAAATCCCCGCGCAGCACATACGAGCCCAGCATCTGCGTTTTCTCCGTCAGCCAGCTCACGATACGCGCCGCCATGGCATCCATAGAATATTCAATCGCCGGGATCACCGGAATACCCGGCAGGTGCAGCGAGCCGGCCAGGCTAAAGACCATAATGTCGTCCGGCACGGATTTATTAAACGCCTGCAGCTGCGGGATCACCCGCTGGGCTTCCTGCTCGTCCGCCACCAGCAGCGCGTTGAAGTTCAGCGTGCTGGCGTTATTCAGCAGCTCCTGTAGCGCAACGGACGACGAGGTCGCGTCCATGAACACAAGGTTGCGATTAAAGGGCAGGAAATTTTTCTCCAGCGCGTGCTTGTAGCCGAGCAGCACCTGGTCAGCAAAACCGCTGCCGTGCGGATGGATCAGGGCAATCTGGCGTCGCCCCTGACTGGTCAGGTAGTTACAGGCGGTTTCGGCGGCAAAGGCGTGATCGAACTGGATGCTGTTGGAATTATCAGACTCCATGCAGTCCACCAGAATGACGTTGTCCATATCGACGTCCAGCGGGAAACGCGCGCCAATCACCAGGATGTCATCGCAAAGCCCGCAGGAGAGTTCCTCAAGAGCGTGCATCACTTCCGCTTTGCTGTGCGCGAAACGCAGCAGCAGGTGTTTTTGATGCTGGCTGAGCTGTTTTTCCAGCGCGTAGAGATAACCGGTGGTCTGGTTAATGTTTTCCTGGGCGCAAATCACCCCGATACAGCCCGTCGACTGGCTCAGCAGCGACTGGGCAATCACGTTAGGCCGGTAGTTCAGCTCATCCACTGCCTTCAGAACGGCCTGACGGCTGGCTTCCTTTACGCCACGCGACCCACTCAACACTCGCGATACCGTGGCTTTAGACACCCCGGCAAGACGTGATACATCATTGATTGTCGACATCTCTTTCCCCTGGCAGGCTTACCTCGCGCCTGCAAATTCCATGACCGCTTCGGCTCACATTATAGCCAGAGCGGAGTATATCCGTTTCCGTTTTCCATGGAAACCGATTTTCCGTTTCCACTCCAAATGATGTCAAAACAGCCAAATAATGTGACCTTCATCCGGTTAATTAGCCTCATAAGTATTGGATCTTGATGGTTGTCACAGTTCTGTCTTTTATGAATGGAAACCGGTTTCCGTATCATGTCCAATCATCCTCGCAATAACTTTTTACATTTAGAGGATGGTTGTCGATGTTCAAGATTATGCTGTGCTGCTCTGCCGGGATGTCCACCAGCCTGTTGGTCAGCAAAATGGTCGATGTCGCGAAAGAACGTGGTTTGCCGGTGAAGATTGATGCGTACGGTGTTTCCGAATTTGATACGCAGTTTCCGCAATACCAGGTGGTACTTCTCGGACCGCAAGTGAAATACATGTTACAGACACTCTCAGACAAGGCGGCGACGCATGGCATTCCGGTGCAGCCCATCGACATGATGGACTACGGCATGCAGCGTGGCGATAAAGTACTGGACTTTGCTCTGTCGCTCATCGAAGCGGCACACTAAAAGGTGTTCACATGAGTTCGTTATATCAATCCATGGTTGCGGTGATTGAGAAGTCAATTACCCCGCTGGCCGCGAAGCTCGGTCAGCAAAAGTACGTGATTGCCATCCGCGACGGCTTTACCGCCGCGCTGCCGTTTATGATCATCGGCTCGTTTATGCTGGTGTTCATCTTTCCGCCGTTCTCGGCGGATACCACTAACAGCTTCGCCCGCGGCTGGCTGGATTTTTCCCAAACCTACCGCGAACAGCTGATGCTGCCGTTTAACCTCAGCATGGGCGTGATGACCTTCTTCATCTCGGTAGGGATTGGGGCGAGCCTGGGGCGTCAGTTTAACCTCGACCCGGTGATGTCCGGCCTGCTGGCCTTTATGGCCTTCCTGCTGGTCGCCGCGCCGTATGCCGACGGCAAAATCTCAACCCAGTACCTCTCCGGCCAGGGCATCTTCACCGCGCTGATCACCGCCATTTACTCAACCCGCGTGTACGCCTGGCTGAAGCAGAACAACGTCACCATCCGCCTGCCAAAGGAAGTGCCCACCGGCGTGGCGCGTTCGTTTGAGATCCTGATCCCGGTGATGGTGGTGATCGGCACGCTGCACCCGCTGAACCTGTTCATTGAAGCGCAGACCGGGATGATTATCCCGCAGGCGATCATGCACCTGCTGGAGCCGCTGGTGTCCGCGTCTGACTCCCTGCCCGCCATTCTGCTCTCCGTGCTGCTGTGCCAGATCTTCTGGTTCGCGGGTATCCACGGCTCGCTGATTGTTACCGGCATCATGAACCCGTTCTGGATGGCGAACCTCTCGGCAAACCAGGCGGCACTGGCCGCAGGCGCGGCGCTGCCGCACGTTTATCTGCAGGGTTTCTGGGATCACTACCTGCTGATTGGCGGCGTCGGTTCCACCCTGCCGCTGGCCTTCCTTCTGCTGCGCAGCCGCGTTACCCACCTGCGCACCATCGGCAAAATGGGCGTGGTGCCAAGCTTCTTTAACATCAACGAGCCGATTCTGTTCGGCGCGCCGATCATCATGAACCCGATGCTGTTTATCCCGTTCGTGTTCGTTCCGCTGGTCAACGCCTGCCTGGCGTACGGCGCCACGAAGCTCGGCTGGCTGGCACAGGTGGTCTCGTTAACCCCGTGGACTACGCCAGCGCCGATTGGCGCCTCGTGGGCGGCGAACTGGGCGCTGAGCCCGGTGGTGATGTGCCTCGTCTGCATGGTGATGTCGGCGCTGATGTACCTGCCGTTCCTGCGCGCCTATGAGCGTACGCTGATTAAAAACGAAGAGCAGAAAGCCCAGGCTGCAGCCGTGGGTGCCGCTGAAGCCACAAGCAATTAAGTCAAAGAGGAAGGGTCATGAAATACGCATTTCCCGATAACTTCTGGTGGGGCAGCGCAAGCTCCGCTCTCCAGACGGAAGGGACACGAGAGGGTGAAACCACGTGGGACTACTGGTTTGCCCGCGAGCCGAACCGTTTTCACAACGGCGTGGGGCCGCAGCACACCTCCACGTTTTATCAGCACTGGAAAACGGACATTCAGCTGTTAAAACAGCTGAACCACAACAGCTTTCGTACCTCGATTAGCTGGGCGCGCCTGATCCCCGACGGTATCGGTGAAGTGAACCCGGACGCGGTCGATTTTTATAATCAGGTCATTGATGAGCTGAATGAACAGGGCATCACGCCGTTTATCACCCTGTTCCATTTCGACATGCCGATGGCGATGCAGGAGATAGGCGGCTGGGAAAACCGTGACGTAGTGGACGCGTACGCCCGCTATGCGCAGATTTGCTTCGAGCTGTTCGGCGACCGCGTGCTGCACTGGTTTACCTTCAACGAGCCGATCGTGCCGGTGGAAGGCGGTTATCTGTATGACTTCCACTACCCCAACGTAGTGGATTTCCGCCGGGCGGCCACCGTGGCTTATCACACGGTGCTGGCCCATGCGAAGGCGGTTCAGGCCTACCGCGCCGGGCACTACGCGGGGGAGATCGGCATCGTGCTGAACCTGACGCCGTCGTATCCGCGTTCGCAGAACCCGGCAGACGTGAAGGCGGCGCACGTTGCGGATCTGATGTTTAACCGCAGCTTCCTCGACCCGGTCCTGCGCGGCGAATACCCGGCGGATCTGGTGGCGCTGCTGAAATCTTACGACCAGCTGCCCGCCTGCAAGCCGGAAGACGGTTTCCTGATTGCGGAAGGGAAAATCGACCTGCTCGGCATTAACTACTATCAGCCGCGTCGCGTGAAGTGTCGCGACAGCGCGGTGAACCCGCAGGCGCCGTTTATGCCGGAATGGTTCTTTGATAGCTACGAGATGCCGGGCCGCAAGATGAACCCCTACCGCGGCTGGGAAATCTACGCGCCGGGTATTTACGATATTCTGGTTAACCTACGCGACAATTACGGCAACCCTCGCTGTTTTATTTCTGAAAACGGCATGGGCGTCGAAAATGAGCAGCGCTTTATTGAAAACGGCCAGATTAACGATCAATACCGCATTGATTTTATTTCTGAGCATTTATCGTGGCTGCACAAAGGTATTAGCGAAGGCTGCAATTGCCTTGGCTACCATATGTGGACGTTTATTGATAACTGGTCGTGGTGTAATGCGTATAAAAACCGCTACGGATTTATCCAGCTCGATGTAGAGACGCAGCAGCGCACCATTAAAAAAAGCGGAGAGTGGTTTGCCGCCACCGCCTTAAATAATAGTTTTGATAAAGAGTAAAGATAATGATCGCACTAGAAGAAGCCGTAATGGAAATTATCGTCAATGCCGGGCAGTCCCGCAGCCTGTGCTTTGAAGCGCTGCACGCGGCGCGTCAGGGCAACATTGACGAGGCCAAAAGCCTGCTGCGCGAAGCCGATGGCTACGCGCGCCAGGCGCACAAGATGCAGACCAAACTGATCGAGCAGGATGCGGGCGAAGGCCGCCAGCCGATGACGTTAATCATGGTGCACGCGCAGGATCATTTAATGAACTCCTTATTAGCGCGTGAATTATCCGAAGAAATTATTCATTTATATCAGAGATAGTCTATGGCGAAATAAATTACTGTAATACCTCTGTACCTAAAATTAGAAATCCACTTGTTCTGATGATAGCGACATATTCTGTCAGATCGGAGCGGGATGGTTATTGTCTGAATAAAATTAAACTATATTGAGATAACCATGAATACGATTAAAAAACTTCCATTAACCATGGCGGTTATCGCCGCGCTTTGCCCAATTTCCGTGCTCGCCCAGGAATTCACGCAGGAGCAAATCGACGCCATTGTGGCGAAAGCGGTGGATAAAGCCCTGGCCGAACGTCAGGCTAAAATGGATGCCGCCGTCGCGAAAAAAGCGGACGTGGTGACCGAGCCGCAGAGCGCGGCGCAATCCCCGGACATGGCGATTCCGTTCGGGATTAAATTTACCGGCTACGCCCGCTACGGCGCGCACTTCCAGGCCGCCGATCAGAAATATGTGGCGGTGGATGGCTCCTACAACGGCGCGTCCGCGATCGGTCGTCTGGGTAACGAAGGCAACGGCGGAGAGTTCCAGCTCTCTAAAGCCTTCAAGGGCGAAAACGGCGCCATCTGGGACATCAACGTGATGATCGACCACTGGGGCGACGAAGTTAACCTGAAAAAGGCCTACGCGGGGGTGACCAATATCATGGCCTCCAACCCGAACGCCTATTTCTGGGCCGGTCGCGACTTCCACCAGCGTCCGCAGCAGGGCATCAACGATTACTTCTGGATGAACCACGACGGCCAGGGCGCCGGGGTGAAGAACTTCGATATCGGCGGCGTGCAGTTTGACGTGGCCGCCGTGGCGGCGGTGGAATCCTGTAGCCCGGAAGTGATGGAAGACGAAGCGAACCCGTCACGCATCACCTGTACCGGCGGGTCCGGCACGGGCGACAAAGGTAACTACGCGGCCACCTCTAAAATCCACGGCATGAAGCTCGGTCCGCTGGATCTGGAGCTGTACGCCAACTACGGCTTTGATTCAAAAGCGGTGGAGAGCGATGAGCGTCTGAACGCCTGGCAGGGCGGCGTGGTGCTGAGCCACACCAACGACAGCGGCGTGAACAAGGTGATTGCCCGCTACTCCGATAACTCGGACAACAGCGTGTTCAATAAAACCGAAGACCTGACCACGGTCTACGCCAGCTTCGAAGGGCTGTACAAATTCACCCAGGCCACGCAGGTGGAGTACATCCTCGCCTTCCACGACTACGACAACAGCCGTGATAAGACCGACAACCGTAAGAACTACAACGCCATCGTGCGTCCGATGCACTGGTGGAACGACGTTCACTCCACCTGGCTGGAAGCGGGCTGGCAGCACGTCGATTACGACAACGGCGGCGACAACAAAGGCTGGAAGCTGACCCTGTCGCAGAACATGTCTATCGCTATGGGGCCAGAGTTCCGTCCGATGCTGCGCTTCTACGTGACCGGCGGCAAAGTGGATAACGCACGCACCGCGCGCGTGAACAACACCAAAGACGAGACGCTCGACGACTTCAACGTCGGCGCGATGTGGGAGGCGTGGTTCTAGTAGAGCGTCGTTTGTTTCGCCCGGCGGCGCTGCGCTTGCACGGGCCTACAAGGTTTTGTAGGCCGGGAAGCGTAGCGCCACCCGGCAAGATCCCATGTTATGCTACAAAAAAACCAACATAACAGGGGAGAAAATGGGTTCCACACGTAAAGGGATGCTGAACGTCCTGATCGCCGCCGTTTTATGGGGCAGTTCCGGCGTTTGCGCGCAGTACATCATGGAGAAAAGCCACATTTCTTCGCCTTACCTGACCATGGTTCGCCTGCTGTTTACCGGCGTGATCCTGCTGACGCTCTCCTTCGTTCACGGCGACAAGATTTTCTCGGTCATCAAACATCGCAAAGACGCCCTCAGCCTGCTGTTTTTCTCGCTGGTCGGCGCGCTCACCGTGCAGCTCACCTTCCTGCTGACGATTGAAAAATCCAACGCCGCGACGGCCACCGTGCTGCAGTTTCTGTCGCCAACGATTATCGTGGCGTGGTTCGCGCTGGCGCGGAAAAAGCGCCCCGGCGTATTTGTTTTGTCCGCGATTGTGACCTCGCTTGTCGGGACGTTCCTGCTGGTCACCCACGGCGACCCAACCTCGCTCTCCATCTCGCCTGCCGCCCTGTTCTTCGGCATCGCCTCGGCGTTTGCCGCCGCGTTTTACACCACCTATCCGTCAACGCTGATTGCCCGCTACGGCACATTGCCGATTGTCGGCTGGAGTATGTTGATTGCCGGATTAATGCTGACGCCGTTCTACGCCGGACGCGGCACCACCTTCGTGATCGACGGCGGCCTGCTGCTGGCGTTTTTCTACCTGGTGGTGATTGGCACCGCGCTGACGTTCAGCCTGTATCTGAAAGGCGCACAGATGATCGGCGGGCCGAAGGCGAGCATCCTGAGCTGCGCCGAGCCGCTGAGCAGCGCGCTGCTGTCGGTGGTGTTGCTGGGCGTGGCGTTCACCCTGCCGGACTGGCTGGGGACGCTGCTGATCGTGTCGTCGGTGGTGCTGATTTCGATGGATTCGCGTAGAAGGGTTAAGGCATCGGCGTAGCCTGATGCCCTCACCCCAACCCTCTCCCACGGGAGAGGGAGAAAAACACTACTTCGCTTTAACCTTCCCTGCCACCAGCAGCGCCGTCAGCAGCATCAGCGTACCGGAAATCACCAGCGGTGACGTCAGCCCCAGATGGTCAAGCGCCACGCCGCCAATGGCCGCGCCGCAGGTGTTCGCCAGCTGGATCACCGCCACCTGAATCGACCCGGCTTTTTCCGCCTGATCGGCAAGCGAGCGGGTGATCCACGTCGACCAGCCCACCGGCACCAGCGCAAAGGCAAAGCCCCAGATAATCGCAATGGCAGACGCGACCCACTTATCGCTACCCCACAGCACCAGCACCGTGGCGCTCGCAGCCAGCACCAGCGGCGCACCCGCCAGCGCCACCTTCAGGGAGCGTTTCAGGAACTGGGACGACAGCGAGGTACCGACAAAGCTGGCGATACCGAAGCTCAGCAGCACCAGCGTCAGGCCGTCTACGTCAAAGCCCGCCATGGTCATAAACACCGGGCGGATATAGGTAAAGAAGGCAAACTGCCCGGCAAAGGCCATGAAGATGGCGGTCATCCCCGCCAGCACGCCGGGGCGCTTGAGCAGCGCGAACATGTTCTGCTTATGGTGCGCCGCTTCGCCCGGCAGGGACGGCAGCGCTTTCCACACCCAAATGATGCAGAGCAGGCCCATCACCGCCGCGGCGTTGAAGACGTTACGCCAGCCGATAATCCCACCGAGGAAGCTGCCGAGCGGCGCGGCGATCACCAGCGCGATGGAGACCGCACCGAAGATAACGGACAGGGCCTTCGGCACCGTCCGCGCGGGCACCAGGCGCATGGTGAGCGAGGCCGACATCGCCCAGAAGCCGCCAAGCCCCAGCCCCAGACAGGCGCGACCGAGCAGCAGCAGGGTGAAGCTTTCAGCAAAGGAGACCAGCAGGCAGGAGAGCGTCAGCAGCACGCTGAACAGAATAACCACCTTGCGGCGGTCGATGGTGCCAATCACCTGGGTGATAAACAGGCTGGCAAACATCGCCACGAAGGCGGTGACGGTAACGGACTGCCCCGCCACGCCTTCGGAAATGCCCAGGTCCTGCGCCATCGGCGTCAGCAGGCTCACCGGCAGAAACTCAACGGTAATCAGGCAGGCGACGCAGAACGCCACGGAGAAAACCGCCGACCAGTTGGGGCGTGAAACCTCTTTGGTCTGCGGTCGGGTCGTGGGCTGGATATGTTCTGTCATGGCGTCACCTGAAGATAAAAACGTGCGGAAAAGTCGCGCAGTTTATCATCAAAAGTGTGACGAATTTAACGTTTAGACAACTTTTGTGGTTTTTAGAGGGGATCAGTGCAGGTAAAACACGCCCTCTTCCGGCAGGAAGAGCTGGTTATAGCGTAGCTGGAAGGCGTTCAGCTCCTGCGGATCGGGCTCCATCTCGCGCATAAAGCCAAGCGCCAGACGAATTTGCGCATCGGTAATGGGTGCGGCAAGGCGGGCTTTACGCAGCATGCGGTGCCACGTGTGCAGGTTCTCCTCGCTGCCGTCGACAATGCAGACCTGCCAGATCAACAGCACCTGCGCGGCGTTTTGCAGATGCGCCTCGTCCGGCCGTTCAAGGTAGCGGATAAACTCATTGCCCGGCGTTTTACCGAACTGATCGATCATCGACTCAACCGGCATCGGGGTGATGCCAAGACGCTCGCTTAAACGTTTGATGGCGCGGCGGGAATCTGAGGTCAGGACGCGAAATCCCACCACAAACACCACGGCAAGCGTTGCCAGCATTATCCAGACCATGCGTTCTCCTTTGACTAGCCGCTCATCATAGCGGGAAACGCACGGCGTCAACAGCGGGCATAACCAGAATAGTGCTCTGAAAAGACGTTGCGGAATGGGGGATCAGGTATTAACGCCGTCGGCGCAAATAAAAAAGCCCGGCATCACACACCGGGCAAAGAAGTTACCTGCACACTCAGGCTGTTTTTAATTTCTGCGCACGATTTTCACGGCGAATTTTACGTTCTTCAAGCACCGCGACCATCGCCATCAGGACGATACAGCCGATCGCTGCCGCATCCAGCGCCGCGAAGGTGCCCGCCCAGCCGGTGAGGCCGAAAATTGGCGTGCCGTCGGCGATCATCCCCAGACCCAGCTTGGCAAAGCTGTCGCCGATCAGATAGGCGAAGGTGCCTTTAATCCCATCGGCAGCGCCGATCGCTTTTTTCGGTACGAAGCCCACTGCCGCCACGCCGATCAGCAGCTGCGGACCAAACACCAGGAAGCCGAGCGCGAACAGGGATGCGAGGTAAACGTACTGGTTGCTGGCGTGCTGGTAGACGCCGAGGGTGGCGATAATCAACGCCAGCGCGATGCAGGCCACCAGCGCGCGACGGCCGTTGGCGAGGTCGGAGAGCCAGCCCCACAGCAGCGTGCCGACCAGCGCGCCCACTTCGAACAGGGTGAAGCCCTGAATCGCCACTTCTTTAGAAAGCTTCAGCTCCTGGAAAGCATACACGGTTGACCACTGGTCAATGCCGATACGCACCACGTACAGGAAGATATTCGAGAAGCAGAGCAGCCAGATCACTTTGTTTTTCAGCACGTACTCAACAAAGATCTGCCATTTGGTCATCTCGTTCTCTTCGGTCTCTTTGTCCTCTTCGCTGATCTCCTCGCCGAACAGCTCTTCCGCTTTGCCGAGGCCGTACGATTCCGGGGAGTCGCTGCCGTAGCGCAGGCCGATAAAGCCGACAATCAGGGCGATAATCGACGGGAAGATAAACATCCCGATGACGTGGCCGTCGAACAGGTAGTTTGCGCCAAACAGCGCCACGCCAGCCGCGCCCGCCCCGCCGAGGTTGTGGGAGATGTTCCACATGCCGAGGTAGGAACCACGCTTGCGGCGCGGGGTCCATTTGGTAATGGTGGAGTAGCTGCACGACCCGCCGGTGCTCTGGAAGAAACCGCTCAGGGCGTAGAAGGCGATCATCAGGAACAGGCTAACGGAACCCGCGCCCATGCTGGCGCTGAAGCCGAGCATACAGATGGCGGAGAGGATCAGCATAAACGGCAGGAATTGCTTGGTGTTTTTGCCGTCTGCATAGTACGAGACAACGGTTTTCCCCACGCCGTAGGTGATGGAGAAGCCCAGGCCAATCATCCCCAGCTGCGTCATGCTCAGCCCGTAGGTCGAGATCATGTCGTTCTGCGCGATGTTAAAGTTTTTGCGGATCAGGTACATGGTCAGGTAGCCGATGAAGACCACCAGATAGGACTGCATGAACGGTTTGAACCACATCTTGCGCCGCACGTCGAGCGGCAGATCCAGAGTCGGCTTGCGCACCTGGTTTAAGAAGGCCAGCATGGTTGGTTTACTCCTGAGCTGATTTTTGCAGCATTGTAAAAATCAGCCGGGAGAGATGCCTGAGACAGCGTCCAGGTAAAACCGGGAAAATTTCCTAGTTTTGCGCCACTCGGGGTGAAAAGGTGAGGCGCATCACATCACGCTGGCTTCACGCGGGGCCTGCGCATGTAAAAACGGCAGCAGCAGCAGGGCGGAAATGCCCGCCGCGATGGCGATCACCGCGAAGAAGCCACTCCAGTGCCAGATGTCGATGACCCGCGCCAGCGGCCAGCCGGAGAGCGATGCGCCCAGGTAGGCAAACAGCCCGACAAAGCCCGTCGCCGCGCCTGCCGCCTCCTTGTGCGAGCACTCCGCCGCCGCCATGCCGATGAGCATCTGCGGGCCAAACACGAAGAAGCCGATGGTGAAGAAGCACGCCGCCTGCATGACGTAGCTGGCGAACGGCATCAGCCACAGCGAGCCGACGGAGAGCAAGATCCCGGCGGCAAAGATCAGGTTCATCGGGCCGCGGTTGCCGTTGAACAGCTTATCCGAGCCCCAGCCCGCCACCAGCGCGCCGATAAACCCGCCCAGCTCGAACATCGTGACCGCCGAGTTGGCGGTCACGAGGTCCACGCCGAGCGTCTCGGACATGTACAGATTGCCCCAGTCGTTGATGGCCGCGCGCACCACGTAGACCAGCACGTAGCAGAGCGACAGCAGCCAGATGTACGGGTTTTTCAGCACGTATTTGGTGAGGATCTCCCTGCGGGTCAGCCCCGCGCCCTCCTGCTGCTGGGCAATCTCCATCTCGTCGTGCCGCCAGTCGCCCACCGGCGGCAGGCCCACGGTTTGTGGCCTGTCGCGCAGGCGCCAGCAGAGGAACAGCCCGGCGACAATCGCCAGGCCACCCGCAATCATCATCCCCGCGCGCCAGCCGTAGTGCAGCGCCGCGGCACCCACCACCATCGGGATCAGCGCCCCGCCGACGTTGTGCGCGGTGTTCCAGACGGCCCACCAGCCGCCGCGCTCGTTGCGCGAGTACCACGCCGTGAGCAGGCGGGCGCAGACCGGCGCGCCCCAGCCCTGGAAGAAGGCGTTCAGCGCCCACAGCAGGGCAAAGGCCCACAGCGAGGTGGAGAAGCCAAACAGAATATTCACCACGCCGGTGGCGATCAGCCCAACGCCCATGAAATAACGGGCATTTGAGCGATCGCTGACGATGCCGGAGAAGAACTTCGACAGGCCGTAGGTGATGTAAAACAGCGTCGCCAGCAGGCCGATGTCGGTGCGCGTCATCACCCCGCTGGCGAGGATTTCCGGCGCGGCGGCGTTGAAGCTTTTGCGGGTAAAGTAGAACAGCGCGTAGCCGAGCCAGATGGTAATCAGAATATGACGTCGCCAGTAGCGGTAGCGGGCGTCGATTTCCGCTTTGTTGCTTAACGGGGCTGCGCTGGCTGGGGTTTTAAACATGATGCGTCCTTAACGGCAGGCTGACGCTGACGCGCGTCCCGTGGGTGCAGGAGAGGCTCAGCGTGCCGCCCAGCGCCTTCACGCGCTCGCGCATGCCCGCCAGGCCAAAGCCCTGCTGGCCGGAGCCGGGCGGCAGGCCGCAGCCGTCGTCTTCAATCACCAGCATCAGGCGCTCGTCCTGCTGCCAGCCCTGGATCGTGACCGCGCTGGCGCTGGCGTGCTTGACGATGTTGTTCAGCCCCTCCTGACAGACACGGAACAGGGTTACGCGCTGGCCTTCGCTCAGCGCAGGTTCGCTAATGCGCCAGTCGAGATGGCTGACAATGCCGCGGCTTTCCAGCTCCATCTCGCGCATCAGGGAGCGTACCGCCTGCTCCAGCGACAGGTCGTCAAGCTGGCGCGGCCGCAGCCTGCCGAGCAGGCGTCGCACCGAGTCATACACGCCCAGTGAAAGCTGCTCGATATGCGCTCCGCCCTGCTTCACGCCCGCGTTTTCCGCCGCCAGACGCTGGACAATGCCCGCCTGGGTGCGGATGGCGGTAATGGTCTGCCCGATGTCATCGTGCAGCTCGCGGGCCACCTCCTGCCGCACGCTCTCTTCCGTCTCCAGCAGGCGTTCAGCCAGACGCCGGTTGCGCGCCAGCTCTGTTTGCAGGGACTGGTTCAGCTCGCGCAGACGCTGAATGCCCGCCCCGAGCAGCAGCCCGGTCAGGCTCTGGGCCAGCAGCGAGAGCAGCAGATCCACCGGATGGTCGTGCCAGGTCTGGCTGGCAATCAGCGCGATGGCGTTCATCAGGGTCGCGATCAGCGCCCCCTGCCAGCCGTAGTGCCAGGCCAGGGCGATAATCGGCAGCGCCAGGCAAAACGGCGTAAAGCGTGAAAGCTCGGCAGGTAGACCGAGCTGAAGCCAGAGGCTCACCACGAACAGCAGCAGATACCAGATGAGATGCCGGGCGCGCCAGTTCACCGGTTGGGACACCAGCCCCGGACCAAGCGGTTGCCAGACGGTGCTGGAGAGATAGTGCCAGATAACGAGGCAGGTCGGCGCAAGCGTCAAGCCGCCGGTGAGGGTGAGCAGCAGAGCGTTGAGCATCTCCTTGTCGCCAACCCACGGCAGGGACTGCAGCAGTGCGGCGGCAATCAGCGCCGCCCCCTGGCGTAGCAGCGTGCGCCAGTCGCGCTGGTGACGATAGCGGGAAATGAGCGCAACGGGGAGAAGCGTGAGCAGACTTCCGGTCATCAATAAGGGCAGATGCGCGAGGGCCACTTCCTGCGCCAGCCAGACCAGCAGCAGCCACTCTGCGCCCAGCAAAACGGGCCAGTAGCCGCGCGGGCACTGGAGCATTAACCCCAGACGCAGGCCGAAGGGAAACAGCAGCACCGCCAGCTCCGGGCGCTCCACCAGATGCAGACTGATGCTCCACAGGCAGAACCACGCGGCGGAGAAGATGAAAAAGCTGGCAACGACGGCGATCAGCCGCGAAAAGACGGGACTCATTGCCAGCTGTCGAACATGCAGCGCGCCAGCTCGACGTCGTTGCTGACGTTGAGTTTTTCCATCAGGTTGGCGCGATGGACGTGCACGGTCTTCGGCGACAGATCCAGCTCGGCGGCAATCTCTTTTACCGACATCCCCTGCGCGAGCTTCTCAGCCACCTGACGCTCGCGCCGGGTGAGCGGATCCTGTCGTCCGGCCGCCAGCTTGATGGCGATTTCCGGCGTCAGGTAGCAGCCGCCGGTGGAGACGGTGCGCACGGCGGCAATCAGCTCGTCCGGGCTGCAGCGTTTAGAGAGGAAGCCGCGTGCGCCCGCGTTGAGTGCCTGCTCGACCAGCGCCGGGCTGTCGTGGACCGAGAGCATAATGGTCGCCATTCCTTTCGGCAGCTGGCTTAACAGCTCCAGCCCGGAGAGATCCGGCATTGAAATGTCGCAGATACAGACCTGCACCCCGCGCCCCGGCAGGCCCGCCAGCGCCTCGCGACCGGAGCCAAACTCGGCCACGACCTGGAAATCCGGTTCGAGGTTGAGAAGCTGGGCAAAGCCAGAGCGGACGATAAGGTGGTCGTCGATAAGGGCGATGGTGGTCATGTGTGTTCCTGCGGTCTGAAAAAGCCGGATGGCGCTGCGCTTATCCGGCCTACAAGAGCGAAAGACGCTTACCTTAAGCGATCTATTCGAAGAACACCGCAATTTTGTTAAACATGGTGGGATCGGACTGGTTGCGCGCCACGTTGGTGACGTCCTCCAGCTTGTCGATCTGCGCCATCATCTGCTCCAGACGCTGGTCATCGTTGACCAGTAGCCAGATGCGGCTGTGCTCGCTGCCCTGAATCGGCAGACAGAGAATGCCTTCCACGTTAAACGCCCGGCGGGCAAAGAGCCCGCAGACGTGGGTCATGACGCCAGGGTGGTTGCGGACGGTGAGTTCCAGAATGACGTTATCATGTTGTTTCTGCATGGCTTATTCTCCCACCATCTCAGTATTTGCCGCACCCGGCGGCACCATCGGATACACTTTTTGTTCAGAGTCGATACGCACGTGGATCAGCGCCGGGCCCGGACGCGAGATCGCCGCCTGCAGCGCCGCGTGGGCATCCTCTTCCGCGTTCAAATCGCAGGTGTGCAGGCCAAAGCCGGCGGCAATCTGCATAAAGTTAATCATCCCCGGATAGGTCGCCGCAAACACGCCCTGCTTGTAGAACAGGCTCTGCTGCTGGTGCACCAGCCCCAGCGCCTCGTTGTTCATCAGGATGATTTTCACGTCTAACTGGTTTTCGGCTGCGGTCGCCATCTCCTGAATGTTCATCATCAGGCTGCCGTCACCGGAGAAGCAGATGACTTTGCGGTCCGGATTCGCCAGCGCCGCACCCACGGCGGCGGGCAGGCCAAAGCCCATGGTGCCGAGGCCGCCGGAGGTCAGCCACTGGCGCGGACGGTTCAGCGGGTAGGCCTGGGCGGTCCACATCTGGTGCTGGCCCACGTCGGTGGTGATAATCGCGCTGTCGTCGACGCAGGCGGCCACGGCGTTGATCAGGCCATAGTGGCTCAGCGGATCGCCTTCAGTTGGGATCGCGCCCGGGAACTCGCGCTGCAGATCGGCCACCAGCTGGCGCCAGTCGGCGCGATCGGTCGCGTCGGTTTGAGGAATCAGCTGCGCCAGCACTTCGGCCACGTCCCCCTGAATCGCCACGTGCGGCTGCTTGATTTTACCCAGCTCGGCGCGATCGATATCCACGTGAATGATTTTCGCGTTCGGGCAGAACTCCTCGGTTTTGCCAATCGCCCGGTCATCAAAACGCGCGCCCATCACAATCAGCAAATCCGCCTCTTGCAGGATGTAGTTGGTGCTGCGCGCGCCGTGCATGCCCAGCATCCCCAGGGACAGCGGGTGCGCTTTTGGCAGCATGCCGAGCGCCATCAGGGTCATGGTGGTCGGCAGGTTGGCTTTTTCCGCAAACTGGCGGATTTCATCCGCGGCGTTAATCGCCCCGCCGCCCAGATACAGCACCGGACGTTTGGCGGCGTTAATCATGGCGGCGGCGTCGCGCACGCTCTCAGCGCTGAACTCCGGCGCGGGGGCACGCTCGCCCGGCTCCGGCAGCACGTCGATCTCGATCTCTGCGGTCTGGACATCCTTAGGAATGTCTATCCACACCGGGCCCGGGCGGCCGGACTGCGCAATGCGGAACGCATCGCTGATAACCTGAGGAAGCTCGGCGATGTCGCGAACTAAATAGTTATGTTTGGTGATGGGGATAGAGATGCCGTAGGTATCCACTTCCTGGAACGCATCGGTACCGATCATCGAGGACGGCACCTGGCCGGTAATGCAGATCAGCGGAATGGAGTCGAGGCGCGCGTCGGCGATGGCGGTGACCAGGTTGGTTGCGCCCGGGCCGCTGCAGGCCATACAGACCGCCGGTTTACCCTGCGTGCGCGCCATACCCTGAGCGATAAAGCCTGCCCCCTGCTCGTGGCGCGCCAGCACGTGACGGATCTGCGTGCTTTGGCTTAACGCATCGTACAGCGGCAGCACCGTGCCGCCGGGGATGCCCGCAACCGTGGTGATGCCCTGTCGCTCCAGCAGATGAACAATCAGCTGCGCGCCGGTAAAACGCGTCTTGGTGGATGTTGTGCCCGAACTTGCCATGCTCCAGTCCTTTTCTTCTGGGCCGACTTTCCGGGGAGGGTCCTAAACGAAAAACCCCGCCCGGTTTGCGCCGGCGGGGTTTTGGATTCGTGTGTTGATCCAGTCCCTACGGCGCATTGCCGACGACCACCACCACACGCACGACGACCACTGCGGCTGGTTGCGCAGTTTTTAGTAGGGTCGAAGTGAAGATGGATGAAGTCATTGGGGACCTGTGTTTGGAATCATTGATGGAATTTATACAAACACAGGTTTTCGGGCGTGACAATGGAAATATTTTCATCTGCGCAAAAATGCGTCAGGGATCACGTTTCAGTACGTTGCCCGCTCATTCCAGGCGTCACTATAGATGACATTGCCGTCGCAATGCTTCCAGGTGATTTTCTCATAGCGTATGAGAACCGTTTCAAGGTGTGTTCCCGTGTTTGCGCCGGGATACAGGTCAGGTGTGATTGAGGTTATTTTCACATTCTCCAGGAGGATATTAAAATATTCCTGTTCTAAACCCGCCTCATTAATCTGATACATCTTAATGATGGCTGACTGGAGTGTTCTTCCCGTACTCAGCGCTCGAAAGAGAAGCGGGGTTACACGATCAAATTCTTTCTGGAACATGATGGGCATGTGTATGCGCGTGCCCGTCAATTTCCCGGTATTCCCGTCGACTGGGATGTTGACATTATGAGTGAACGATTTGAGTTCAATTGAACCTTCACGCCCTGTCACAAGGCAGGGGCCAATCATGGGGGAACCATTTTCATCTGTAAGAAATAAATAAGCCGGATTTGACATAAAGAATCCCTTTTTTAAAATTCAATCGTACTTATCAAAGCGACCGAAAATTATTGGATGAACAATGATAAATACACCGATAGCAATAAATGTGAGTAATACCCAGTAGTCAGGCACCAACCACAGAAACAAAGAGGCGCATACAAAAACATAAACGGGAAATAAAATATCAGTAAAGAGAATTGATAGCAGACTCTTAAACATGCTACTTGTCCCTTAAGTCGTCATAAATCGCTTCAAAATCCCTGTAGAATCCCATTTGAACTTTCTTAATCAGTTCAGACAGGAATGGTTCAATAAAGTAATAGAGCATCTCCAGTTGTGCGGCATAGAGGGTGGCGTAATACTTTGGGTCCAACGTTTTCAGGCGACGAGCAGCAAGCGCGCACTTCTGGTCCGTGCCAATGAGTTGAAATGCCATAACAACGTTCGGTACACGACGTGCAAGCCGTTCGACGACGATTTCTGAGAGCAGGCCAGATTTGGAGAGATATATTGCCAACCCCCATGCTATTGCTAAACGCGCTGCTTTGCTTGTCGGGATATTTTTAACAAGTCCGGTTACCTGTGAACCCGTCTTGCGGGCGCGATTTTGTTCATTTCCATTTTCAGAGTCATTTAGAACACTTTTAAAATAAAGATAGAGCATCTGCGCTATTACATCGCGATAACGGTAAAGAGACACAATTGAGAGGTACATCCTCTTTTCTTCTGAGAGAAGTTCATCACATACATCGTGATAGCTGGGGATTAAGCATGATGAGTACCAGCTTACACGCTCCATTCCTGAATAGATATCAGAGCCGATTCCCTTTAATGCTTTCCATGTTCCGGCAACGCCTTGCTGTCCATAAAGAGCCAACTGTCTGTCGCTCTGGAACTTCATCTTTAAATAATCAGCGGCCTGCATAATTTATCCATATCGTTTTTGTGGTTATAGCAATGTACATTGCAAGGCTGCGCAATTCAAACCAATAGAGTAATTTAAATATATTCATGTAATAAATAAATGCTTTCACCGTTATTTATTACGGCAATAAATAATTCAATTTAAATTTTATGATGGGTATCAATACAACTCATTTATATTATTTTCGTATTTGGTGATGTTATCGTGCAAAATTTATCAGGTTCTTCTCCTTAAAAAGGGATAGCCCAGAAAACAAAAAACCCCGCCGGAGCGAGGTTTTTATCAGGGTTTTGCGGTTGGTCGCCGCAGAACACACTGTGTTACGTCAACGCAAAAAGTATACGCGATCGAAGACGAACGCGCAATTCCGGCACGGATTTTGACGTTTTTGAGTATGGATCGCCTTCCAGATTTTGTCCACAAAATACTGTTCATACGTACAGTATTTATCTATACTGAAGGTGTTCGCAGTGAGCGAGGGGGCCGCAGTTCTACCGGCGCAACGAAGTCCTGGCTGAAACGGGTGGTGCCGTCAGTGCCTTAACCCCTGAAGTGAGCACACTGTGTTACGTCAATCCAGGTGCTGGCAACAGGCGGCGGAAAGGTACGCCAGCATCGTGCTCCTTTTAACCAAAAGGAGACGCGTATGAGCGTAGTGGATATGGTGATACTTATCCTCAAACTCATTGTTGCAGTACTGCAACTGCTTGATGCTGTCCTGAAATTCGTTCGGTAATTCAGGTTCAAGTCGCACCTGAGAGGGGCGGGCAACCGCCCCTCTTTAATAACGAGGGAATGCTATGTCGCGTCTGTTAATTGAGCCTGTCACGCCCGACGAGCCGGGGTATATCGCCCTGAAGGCTGAAAGTATCGCATCGAATTTCAACATGCTGCGCAGGCTGGAAGAGAGCTGGCAGCGGGGTGAGAACCGCTTTAACGCGCCGGGTGAAAAGCTGCTGGGGGCGTTTCTCAACGGCAAGCTGGTTGGCGTGTGCGGTCTGAATCGCGATCCGTTCAGCCAGCAGCCGCGCGCCGGGCGTATTCGCCATCTCTACGTCAGCGAGAAGTGCCGTGGACTGGGGATTGGCAAGCAGCTTTTAACCGTCGTGATGGCCGATGCCAGCATCTGGTTCGATTTCCTCAATACCCATGCGCCGGACGCTGCCTACGGGTTTTATCGCCAGGCAGGGTTTACGCTGGTCTCGGACGAACCGCGGGTGACGCACCGCCTTTTTTGTGCGGTGTAACCGGCTGGCAGCTTCAGGACGTGAATGTTACAGTTGAGTGACAATTCATCACCCGATACGCCATGACCCTCACCGTATTCTGCATTTTACTCTTCGCCGCGCTGCTGCATGCCAGCTGGAACGCCATCGTCAAAGCCGGAACGGACAAGCTCTATTCCGCGATTAGCGTCAGCGGCTCCGCCACGCTGATTGCCCTGGTGCTGCTCCCCTTCTCTCCACAGCCCTCTGCCGCAAGCTGGCCGTTTTTGATCGTCTCCTGCGCCTTACAGGTGGTCTACACCGTGCTGGTCGCGAAGACCTATCAGGTTTCCGATATGAGCCAGACCTACCCGCTGATGCGCGGCACCGCCCCGCTGCTGGTGGCGCTGATCAGCGTGCTGGCGCTCGGCGATCGTCTCTCCTGGCTCGCCTGGTCCGGCATCGGGGTAATTTGCCTGTCGATTCTGGCGATGGCAATGAACGGGCGCATGCAGTCACGCAAGGGGATCTGGCTGGCGCTGCTGAACGCCTGCTTTATTGCGGGATATACGCTGGTAGACGGCACCGGCGTGCGGCTGTCGGAGACCGCGCTGGGCTATACGCTGTGGACCTTCTTTATGAACGGCTTCTGCCTGCTCGGCTGGGCGATGGTGGCACGTCGGCGCGAGGCGTCCGGCTACCTGCGTCTGCACTGGAAAAAGGGGCTGCTTGGCGGGGTGGGGACCATGGGCTCTTACGGTCTGGCGCTGTGGGCGATGACGCAGGCGCCGCTGGCGGTGGTTGCGGCGCTGCGTGAAATCTCCATACTCTTTGGCGCGCTGATCGCATTTCTGCTTTTAAAAGAGAAGGTTGCGGGCCTGCGCATCGCGGCGGCGCTGGGCATTGCCGGGGGCGCCATTCTGCTGCGCCTGGCGTAAAGCACTGGCAACATTAGTTGCCGTTCTTGTTTACAAATCCTGCCTTTACCGGTTTTTCCATTCACCGCGACAATGCTTAAATTGTCATCTCTCTGTGGTAGATTCCTCGCGCATTTATGGGAATGCGCAGTCACTTATTCTTCATTTTTCTCTTTTGGCAAAAGTATTCAGCGACATGAAAAAGCAACGGAACGTTAACTTATTGTTGATGCTGGTGTTACTGGTGGCCGTCGGTCAGATGGCGCAAACCATCTACATTCCGGCGATTGCCGACATGGCAAAGGAATTGAACGTCCGCGAGGGCGCGGTACAGAGCGTAATGGCGGCCTACCTGCTGACCTATGGCGTTTCGCAGCTCTTCTACGGCCCGCTCTCCGACCGCGTCGGGCGTCGCCCGGTGATCCTGGTGGGCATGAGTATTTTCATGGTGGCGACGGTAATTGCCATTACCACCCACAGCCTGACCGTACTGATTGCCGCCAGCGCCCTGCAGGGTGTCGGAACCGGCGTCGGCGGGGTGATGGCGCGAACCTTACCGCGCGATATGTATCAGGGCACCCAGCTCCGTCATGCTAACAGTCTGTTGAATATGGGGATTCTGGTCAGCCCGCTGCTGGCCCCGCTGATCGGCGGCCTGCTGGACACGATGTGGTCCTGGCGCGCCTGCTACGCCTTCCTGCTGGTGCTGTGCATCATTGTCACCTTCAGCATGGCGCGCTGGATGCCGGAAACGCGTCCGCAGGACGCGCCGCGCACGAAGCTGATCGCCAGCTATAAAACGCTGTTCGGCAACGGCGCGTTTACCTGCTACCTGCTGATGCTGATTGGCGGCCTGGCGGGCATCGCGGTGTTCGAAGCCTGCTCCGGCGTGCTGCTGGGCGCGGGGCTTGGCCTGAGCAGTATGGTGGTGAGCATTCTGTTTATTCTGCCGATCCCGGCGGCGTTCTTCGGCGCGTGGTTTGCCGGGCGACCAAACAAACGCTTCTCCACCCTGATGTGGCAGTCGGTGATCAGCTGTCTGCTGGCGGGTCTGATGATGTGGATCCCGGGGCTGTTTGGCGTGATGACCGTCTGGACGCTGCTCATCCCGGCGGCGCTGTTCTTCTTCGGCGCGGGGATGCTGTTCCCGCTCGCCACCAGCGGCGCGATGGAGCCGTTCCCGTTCCTTGCAGGTACGGCGGGCGCGCTGGTGGGCGGTTTGCAGAACATCGGTTCCGGCGCGCTGGCCTGGCTTTCAGCGATGATGCCGCAGACCGGGCAGGCTAGTTTGGGCCTGCTGATGACGCTGATGGGGTTGCTGATTTTACTGTGCTGGCTGCCGCTGGCGTCGCGTGTCCCGCATCACGAGCAGCCGGTTTAACCGCATGATGGCCCGGCTTCTCGCCGGGCTTTTCACAGACGGGCGCAATCATCGCCTGCAGTAACGGCTCTGGCGCTGGCCGCCAGGCCCCCTCTTCCCCGTCGTAAAACTGGAAGTCCGCGTTAAGCGCATACGGAATTTTCGCCTTTTGCAGCTCGCAGGCCATATAGGTGGCAAAGGCCATTTGCGAGGCGGTTGGCGTTAAGCGACTTGACTCCCCCACGCCCCAACTCCCGACCCAGCTAACGTGCCCGGTTTTTTGCTGCCAGTGCAGCGCGGCATTGATGCGGTTACGGATAGCCGCTTTCTCCGCCGCCGTGCCGGACGTCCACGGGTATTTACCGCCATTTTTCAGCGGCCCCCACGGGAAAATATGCCACTCCGCCAGCAGATAGGTTTGGCTGTGCGCGGGCAGCTTCAGGCTGGATAACTCCTCCGGCGCGGCACGCAGGCGTGGCGCAATGAAGATCATGCGCTGCGGGTCGATGTCGTGGATCGCTTTAACGGTTTTTTCATACACGCGGTTTAGCGACGCCAGATTGTGGTTAAGCTTGTCGGCAGGCTCATAAATGAGATCAAAACCCAGCAGCGGGTAGCTTTGACCGAAATAGTGCGCCACGGCAATCCACCAGTTGACCGTCTCTTTCTCGTTATCGGCTTTCGGGTCGTTTTTATATTCATCAGCCTGATACGCGACTATCGGGATCACGCCATACTGCTCACAGGCTTCTACCAGCTTGCGCAGGTGGATCAGCCGCGCTTCCGTCGGCTCGTCGGCCACGCGGATGCGCACGTGGGTAATGCCTTTAGCCCGAAAATCGCGGACCACCAGCGGGTCGAATTCGCGTATGCCGCGCTCGGTGCGCGCCCAGTCCACATCCATCCCGACGCCAAGCTGCTGCGCATAACGGGCAGCCGTCAGCGGCGGCTCAGCGGCAATGGCCCAGCCGGAAGAGATCAGTAACGCGGTCGCTATAAGAGGCTTTAACACGGTTTACCCTGGATAAATCGAAAGCATTACCTGTATTTAGCACGCTTTTTCACATTTGGTGTAGCGCGAAAGCGTAATAATTCTTCAACCTGCCAGTTCTCTCAGCCAGCCGATAAAGGCGTCTATTTTCGGCCACTGTCGGCCCGAAAGCGTCGAAACATAGTAGTGCTGATGGCATTTCAGGGTCTTGTCACCAAACGGGGCGATCAGTTCGCCCCGTTCAAGCCGTTTTTGCACCAGCCGCTTTCTCCCCATCGCGACGCCGACGTGGTTGATGGCCGCAATAATCGCTAAGTCGGAACGATCGAAACCAATACCCGACGATGGCGGCATATTCACCGCAAAGTGCTGCGCCCAGGTCAGCCACTCATCCGTACCGGAATCATTGCTCCAGGCCTGACGGTCGTGCAGCAGCGTGCAGTGGCTAAGGTTATCGGGGTTTTTCAGCAGCTCATGCTCGCGGGCATACTGCGGCGAGCAGACGGGCAAAATCTCTTCGTCCATCAGGAAGTGATGAGACAGATGGTTTGGCGGCGTATCGTCGAAATAGAGCGCCAGATCGACCCCCGTTCGCTGCATATTGACGTAATCATTGCCGGTCAGGACGGTGAGCGATATTGACGGATAGCGGCGGGTAAAGTCACCCAGCATGGGTACCAGCCAGCACTGAGCGATCGACGGCCGGGAGTAGACCGTCAGCGTGCCGGACAGCGCCTGGTTTTTGATGTCCAGGATCTCCTGATTCAGGGTGTCGAGGGACGATTTTAGCGTCCAGTAAACGCGCTTTCCCTCCTGCGTCAGCTCGACTTTACGGTGCGAACGGACAAACAGCTGAATACCCAGCTCCTCTTCCAGCAGGTTGATGCGGTGGCTCACCGCGCTGGGGCTGAGCGACAGCTCCTCCGCCGCCAGCGCGAAGGATTCATGTCGAGCCGCCACTTCAAAGGTGTACATTTTCGACAGCTGCCAGCCGTTTAATAGCCGGTTTCTGGCTTCATTTGCATCGGTCATCACAATTCTCACGCGTGGTTTCTGCGCTCAGCATACTGTTAAGGGTGAATTTATGTGAACCTAATGCGGATTAAGTGCGCTTTTTAGAGCGCAGTCACTCAGTTGATTCAATCTGGCTCACCTGAACGCCAATTTATATCGTTTGTCAGCCCACGCCGCTTTTTCGTCCAATACCCCCAGATGACATAAGGGTGAGGTGAGATATGGGATCTCAGGTCTGGGTTGTGGCAACGCTGCTGGTCAGCATTGTGTTGATTGTTTTAACCATCGTAAAACTGAAGTTTCACCCGTTCCTCGCGCTGCTGCTGGCGAGCTTTTTCGTCGGGGCAATGATGGGAATGAGCCCGCTGGATATGGTAAACGCCATTGAGAGCGGGATTGGCGGCACGCTGGGCTTCCTGGCGGCCGTGATTGGTCTGGGCACCATTCTCGGCAAGATGATGGAGGTTTCCGGCGCTGCAGAGCGCATCGGGATCGCCCTGCAGCGCTGCCGCTGGCTGTCAGCAGACGTGATTATGGTGCTGGTGGGCCTGATCTGCGGCATTACGCTGTTCGTGGAAGTGGGCGTGGTCCTGCTGATCCCGCTGGCGTTTTCCATCGCCAAAAAGACCCACACGTCGCTGCTCAAGCTGGCCATTCCGCTCTGTACCGCGCTGATGGCGGTGCACTGCGTGGTGCCGCCGCATCCGGCGGCGCTGTTTGTCACCAACAAACTAGGTGCAGACGTCGGAACGGTGATTGTCTACGGTCTGATGGTGGGCCTGATGGCCTCTCTGGTCGGCGGCCCGCTGTTCCTGAAGCTGCTCGGCAATCGTCTGCCGTTTAAACCGGTTCCGGCGGAATTTTCAGACCTGAAGGTGCGGGAGGAGAATACCCTGCCGTCGCTGGGCGCCACGCTGTTTACGGTGCTGCTGCCGATTGCCCTGATGCTGGTAAAGACCGTCGCCGAACTGAATATGGCAAAAGACGGCACGCTGTATACGCTGCTGGAGTTTATCGGCAACCCGATCACCGCCATGTTCATCGCCGTGTTTGTCGCCTACTACCTGCTGGGCATCCGCCAGCACATGGGCATGGGCGCAATGCTGACCCATACGGAGCACGGCTTTGGCTCTATCGCCAACATTTTGCTGATTATCGGCGCGGGCGGCGCGTTCAACGCCATCCTGAAAACCAGCGGACTGGCGGACTCGCTGGCGCAAATTCTCTCGAACCTGCACATGCACCCTATCCTGCTCGCCTGGCTGGTGGCGCTGGTGCTGCATGCCGCCGTAGGCTCCGCCACGGTCGCGATGATGGGCGCCACGGCCATCGTCGCGCCGATGCTGCCGCTCTACCCGAACGTCAGCCCGGAGATCATCACCATTGCCATCGGTTCCGGCGCCATTGGCTGCACGATCGTGACCGATTCTCTCTTCTGGCTGGTGAAGCAATACTGCGGCGCGACCCTGAATGAGACCTTCAAATACTATACGACGGCGACGTTTATCGCCTCGGTGCTTGCACTTGGCGGCACATTCCTGCTTTCTTTCATTATCTGAGCGCGAAGAGACGTATTATGGAAAACGCAACTATCACCACTTTAACCGCACAGTTTCCTCTGGTTGAGGATCTGATTGCCCTGAAAGAAACCACCTGGCTTAACCCGAACACCACCACGCTTGAAGAAGGGCTGCCCTATGTCGGGCTGACCAAAGCCGACGTGGACGATGCGCATGCGCGCCTCAAACGCTTCGCGCCATATCTGGCGAAAGCCTTCCCGGAAACGGCCGCAACGGGTGGGATTATTGAATCCGAACTGGTCGCCATCCCGGCAATGCGGGCGCGGCTGGAGAAAGAATCTGGCAAATCCATTCCCGGCACGCTGCTGCTGAAAAAAGACAGCCATTTGCCAATCTCCGGCTCGATTAAAGCGCGCGGCGGTATCTATGAGGTGCTGACCCACGCGGAAAAACTGGCGCTGGACGCCGGGTTGCTGAGCGTTGAAGACGACTACAGCATCCTGCTGGAGCCGCGCTTTAAGGACTTCTTCAGCCAGTACAGCATTGCGGTAGGCTCAACCGGCAACCTGGGGATGTCCATCGGCATCATGAGCGCCCGCATCGGCTTTAAGGTGACGGTGCATATGTCCGCCGACGCCCGCGAGTGGAAGAAAGCCAAACTGCGCAGCCACGGCGTCATCGTCGTGGAATATGAGCAGGATTACGGCGTGGCGGTGGAGCAGGGACGCAAAGCGGCGGAAAGCGATCCGAACTGCTTCTTCATTGACGATGAAAACTCCCGCACCCTGTTCCTGGGCTACGCGGTGGCGGGCGAGCGCCTGAAGGCGCAGTTTGCCGCTCAGGGCCGCGTGGTGGATGCCGATCATCCGCTGTACGTCTACCTGCCGTGCGGCGTCGGCGGCGGCCCTGGCGGCGTGGCGTTTGGCCTGAAGCTGGCCTTTGGTGACAACGTCCACTGCTTCTTCGCAGAGCCCACGCACTCCCCGTGCATGCTGCTGGGCGTTTACACCGGCCTGCACGATGAGATCGCGGTGCAGGACCTGGGCATTGATAACGTGACGGCGGCGGACGGGCTGGCGGTAGGACGCGCCTCCGGCTTCGTGGGCCGCGCGATGGAGCGCCTGCTCGACGGGTTCTATACGCTTTCCGATCAGAGCATGTACGACATGCTCGGCTGGCTGGCGCAGGAGGAAGGCATTCGGCTGGAACCGTCCGCGCTGGCGGGGATGGCCGGACCGCTGCGCGTGCCTTCAGATGCCAGCGTTACTCACCTGGTGTGGGCGACCGGCGGCGGCATGGTGCCGGAAGACGAGATGGCGAAGTATCTGGCTAAAGGGCAGTAATTCTGCCGGGTGGCGGCTGCGCCTTACCCGGCCTACGGTTCGCGGCAGTTGTAGGCCCGGTAAGGCGTAGCCGCCACCGGGCTTTAAAAGCTCACAATTTGCTGAATGTGAGTCACTGCGAAGAGTAAAGACAGCGACAGCACGGCCAGGGCGATGAGGAACTTATCCCGCACCGCCTTCGGCTGCACAAAGTCGTCCTGCGCTACGTCCATCAGGTTACGGCTGCGGGTATAGCGCCATAAAACGATTGCCACCAGCGCCAGCACAACAAGCGAGATCCAGAACGGCACCCCGGTGCGGTGCCAGTTGTGCTTAATCGCCAGGGCGATCAGCGCGCCATACCCCAGCAGCGTGCGCAGCCAGGCGAGTGACGTCCGCTCCGGCTGCAGGCCGGGGTCCGCTTCGCGTCGCGCTTTGCGGCTATCCGCCATAGAACACCAGCACCATCACCACGCCCGCCACCGCCAGCAAAATCGCGCTGATGATGAGTAACCCACGCGTATAGGGCAGATCCTGCTTCAGACGCATCGCCTTCTCATTGCGCAGCCAGCGCAGGTAGCCGTAAATCGCCAGCACGCCCGCGAACAGGCACAGCAGCAGCGCCAGCACCTCGCGAATCAACGGCGTGGCGAAATCAGGCGCGAGCTGGTCGAGCCCCACCCCGGCGGCAAGAAACCCCAGCGCGGTGCGGATCCACGCTAAAAACGTGCGTTCATTAGCCAGCGAGAAGCGGTAGTCCGGCGCTTCGCCGAGGCGGGAAATTTTCATGAAGGTTCCTTGTCGAGCTACGGGCAGGCTTCAGCATAGCGTAAATCGACAAGGACAAGGAGACCGGCATCGGGCGATGCCGGTCAGGACGATCAGTGCAGCGCTGGCCAGTACTCTTTGTTGGCCTCGATCAGGTCATCCAGAATCGCTTTCGCGACGGACGCGCTCGGCACGGTTTTCGACAGGGTAATCGCCTGCCAGAGTTTCTGGTACGAGCGCTGCTCCCAGGCATCCACCACCAGTTTTTCCACCGCCACCTGCTGGCTCATCAGCCCTTTCTGGAAGTGTGGAATATCGCCCACCGTGAGCGGCTCCGGTCCGTTATGGCCCACCAGGCAAGGAATCTCCACCATCGCATCGGCATCAAAGTTATGGATGGCCCCGTTGTTTGGCACAATCAGCAGCATGCGTTCCTGGGTATTAAAGGCAATCGCGGTTGCCAGATCGACGATGTACGACGCGTGTTCGTCGATTTCCAGCTCACCGGCGGAGGATTTGCCCGCCTCGATAATCGCCCGGCATGAACTGAATACATGCTTCTCACGGTGGTCCATGACCTCATTGGCGCGGGTGCGGTCCGGGTTGGAATGCGCGACCACGTAGTCCGGGAACAGATAATACTTCAGGTAGGTGTTCGGCATGGTGTCGGGATCCAGCGCCTGCACGTCTTTTGCTTTCGCGAACGTATCGTTCCAGCTCGCCTCGGTGTGCGCATCGTCAGACGGCGGTACATAGCCGTGTTTCGCCACGTATTCGCGCAGTTTCGGCATCAGATCGTTGCCGTTGAGATCTTCAATCGACGTCCACCAGCCGAAGTGGTTCAGGCCATAGTAGCGCACGCGCATCTCTTTGCGGTCTTTCAGGCCGACAATCTGCGCCATGCGCCCTTCAATGCCGATCGGCATATCGCAGATGTTGAGAATTTTGGCGTTCGGACGCAGGCGGCGCGTGGCCTCCGCAACAATCGCCGCCGGGTTGGAGTAGTTCAGCATCCACGCGTTCGGGGAGTACTGCTCCATGTAATCCACCAGCTCCAGCACGCCGCCGATAGAGCGCATCCCGTAGGCAATCCCGCCCGGGCCGCAGGTTTCCTGGCCCAGCACGCCGTGGCGCAGCGGGATTTTTTCATCTTTTTCGCGCATCGGGTATTTGCCCACGCGGATATGCGCCATCACGAAATCGACATCGCTAAAGGCCGCTTTCGGATCGGTGGTGTAGCTGAATTCAATCTCCGGGGCCTGCTCCTTAAGGATGATTTTGCACGCTTCGGCGATGGTCTCCTGACGCGCGCCGTCGTTGTCATAGAACTTCAGGGCGCGCAGCGGGAAACGGTCACGGTTGGCTAACAGCATCAGGACGATACCAGGCGTGAAGGTGCTGCCGCCGCCTGCAATGACAACTGAGAATTTTTTCATGATATAGCCTCTGTCAGGGTGGTTTGTTCATTCGTTAAGGAAGTTTTCATCAGCGATTCCAGCTGGTCGCGCACCTGAGGAACGTGCAGGCCGACAATCACCTGAATGCCGTTGCCGCGTCGCACCACACCGTGGGCGCCGAGGGCTTTGAAGACGTCATCACTTTGTGTTTTCGCCATATCGGCCAGGGCGATGCGCAGGCGGGTGGCGCAGTTGTTGATGCTTTCGATGTTGGCCGCGCCGCCCAGCGCCTGCAGGAACCCGGCTGCCTGCGCGACCTGCTGGCTGGCCGCGGCCGGAGCGGTGGTTTGCCCGCGCGCCGCCTTATAGTCGGCCTTGCTGTAGAGCTTGATTTCGCTCTCTTCCCGGCCCGGGGTTTTCAGGTTCAGACGCGCAATCAGCGTTTTGAAGACCACGAAGTAAACTCCGGTGAAGCAGACGCCAATGCCTATCTGGGTGAACACCGTCGAGGCGTGGTTGTGGAACATCGGGATCCAGTTTTGCGGCAGGAACTGGTCCAGCAGGCCGCCGCCCATGTTCCCGACCACGCCGAAGGTGTACATCACCGTTGCCATGGTTGCCGCCAGCACGGCGTGAACGGCAAACAATAGCGGCGAGATAAACAGGAAGGTGAATTCGAGCGGTTCGGTAATACCCACCAGCACCGCGGTAAGCGTGGCCGGGACCAGCAGCCCCGCGACCTTGACGCGGTTTTCCGGCGACGCGGTGTACCAGATCGCCAGCGCAATCCCGACCGAGCCAAACACTTTGGAGTTGCCGTGCAGCGCGAACCCGCCTTCCGGGAAAAGGGTTTTCAGCGGCAGGGTGCTCTGGCTGAACTCCTGCAGGTGCTGCGCCCAGTAGACCTGAATCCCGCCTTCCACCGCCGCCGGGCCAAAAATGAACGGACCGTAGACGAAGTGGTGCAATCCGGTTGGGATCAGAATGCGTTCCAGGAAGGTATAGACCCATACGCCCAGCGCACCGGCAGAACGCAGGAACGCCTGCAGGGACTCGATGCCCATCTGCACTTTCGGCCAGCCCAGCAGCGTCAGCCAGGCGCAGGGGATCATGACAAAGAACGCGAGGATAACGACAAACGAGCTGCCCTGGAAAATCCCCAGAAACACCGGCAGCGGCTTGTCAAAATAGCGGTTGTGGATGGCGGTAACGATGCCTGAAATCACGATGGCGCCGATGATGCTGGTATCGAGCGTTTTAATCCCGGCAATCATCGCCAGCCCGCTTCCCGCTGTCGGTTCGGCGGAGAAGTCGACGCCGAAGAAGTGGCCCCAGGTCATCCCCATCGCGTTGATGAAGTAGTTCCAGGTCAGGAAGCTAATCAGCACCGCCAGACAGGCGCGGCCCTGGGCCTGCTTCGCCAGGCCAATCGGCAGGCCGACGGCAAAAATCAGCGGCATATTGCGGAACACCGCCCAGCCGCCCTCTTCAATGATGTGAACAATCTGCGCGAAAAGATGATCGGGGGCCGTTAAGGCTTCGCCGACAAACAGCGGGTTGCGAAGCATGATGGCGATTCCCACCACGATCCCGGCGAACGGAAACAGCAACACCGGGGTAAACATGGCACCGCCAAAACGTTGTATTTGACTGAGCATTTTTAAATCCTCATGAAACAACCTGTAGGGGTAGAGGCCTTTATGGTTTTTTGCTGGCCTGAGGTGAGCATAAGAACTTACTGATGCGCGAACATGGCGTGCCGCTGCGATTCGTGATCGCATTCATGGTTTTATTTTGACCAATCAGGTCTACTTTTTACGGTAAATATGGACATGTCAGGACGCCATCCACGCCCTGATAAGGGCAGAGAGGTCTACTGGTGATCTACAAATCCATTGCTGACAGATTGCGGCTGCGGCTGAATTCGTCGGACTACAATATCGGCAGTCCGCTGCCGGGCGAGAAAGCGCTGGCGCAGGAGTTCGGCGTGGCGCGAATGACCATCCGCAAGGCGCTGGATCTGCTGGTGAGCTGGGGGCTGGTTGAACGGCGGCACGGCAGCGGCACGTTTGTGTCACGCAAAGACGTTCACCACGAAACCACCAACCTGACCGGGCTGGTGGAGGTGCTGCGTCAGCAGGGAAAAGAGGTGCAGAGCAAGGTCTTACAGTTCGAAGTGATGCCCGCCCCGCCCGCCATCGCCAGCCAGCTGCGGATACAGGTGGATGAGCGGATCTACTTTTCCCGGCGGGTGCGCTACGTGGACGGAAAGCCGCTGATGCTGGAGGACAGCTTTATGCCGGTGAAGCTGTTTCGCAATCTGTCGCTGGCGCATCTTGAAGGGTCAAAGTTTGATTACATCGAGAAGGAGTGCGGGATCACCATCAGCGGCAACTACGAGAGCCTGACGCCGGTGCTGGCCGATAAGCAGCTGGCGGGTTATATGAACCTGCCGGAACAGACGCCGCTGTTGCGTATCACCTCCCTTTCCTACAGCGACAGCGGCGAGTTCCTCAACTATTCCGTGATGTTCCGAAATACCAGTGATTACCAGGTGGACTACCATCTGCGGCGCATCCACCCGGAAGATTTACTAGCTCATCCCCCAGAACAGCACCGCCAGTAGCTGCGGGGTGATGATGCGCAGGAACATCACCAGCGGGTAGACGGTGGCATAGGAGAGCGCGGCCGCGCCGCTGGTGGTGTGCAGGTTATTGGCAAAGGCCAGCGCGGGCGGATCGGTCATGGAGCCCGCCAGCATGCCGCACAGCGTCAGGTAGTTCATTTTGGCGAACATCCGCGCCAGTATGCCCACCGTCAGCAGCGGGATCGCCGTGATAAAGATGCCGTAGCCGACCCAGCTCATCCCTTCGCCCTTGATCAGCGTATCGACGAAATCCCCGCCGGACTTCAGCCCGACCACCGCCAGGAACAGCACGATGCCCAGCTCGCGCAGCGCCAGGTTAGCGCTTGGCGGCATAAACCAGTAGAGCTTACCGATGCAGCCGATACGCCCGAGGATCAGCGCCATAATCAGCGGCCCGCCCGCCAGGCCCAGCTTGAGCGCCACCGGGAAGCCCGGCACGTACAGCGGGATGGAGCCGAGCAGCACGCCGAGCCCGATACCGATGAACACCGGTAGCATCTGCACCTGCTGCAGTTTTTGCTGCGCGTTACCCACCATATCCGCGACGGCGTCAATGGAAGACGGGCGCCCAACCAGGTTGAGGATATCCCCGAACTGCAGGCTGGCCTCCGGGCTGGCGACCAGCTCGACACCCGCACGGTTAAGGCGGGAGATCACGACGTCATAACGCTCTTTTACCTGCAGATCGCGTATTTTTTTGCCAAGGACGTGCTCGTTAGTCACCACAACGCGTTCCACCCGCATATCGGTGCCGCGCGTGGAGAGCGAGGTATCCACTTCCTGACCAATCACCAGACGGGCATTGTTCAAATCGCCGGGCTGGCCCACCAGGTGCAGCAGATCGCCTTGCTGAATGATGGTGCCGGGCGCGGGCACCATCAGCATATCGTCGCGCTTGAGGCGCGAGCAGATAATATTGGCGCTGTTCAGGATCGGCACGTCCTGAATCGCCATATTGTTCAGGTTGGGGTTATCAACCCGAATGTTGATGGTTTTGATCGGCATATGGCCGTTGGTGAGCGTGGTTTCGTGGTCCTTCGCCTCTTTATCGACGTTAATGCGAAACAGGACGCGGACCAGCCACATGGAGAGCAGAATGCCGCAAATACCAAACGGATAGGCCATGGCGTAGCTCATCCCCATCTGGTCGACAATGCCGGGTTCGATGCCCAAATCGCGCAGGATTTGCTGCCCGGCACCGAGCGCGGGCGTGTTGGTGACCGCCCCGGAGAAAATGGCCAGCACCACGGGCAGCGGGATAGCAAAGATTTTATGCAGAATGGCGGTGACCAGCCCGCCCATCACCACAATGCCAAGGGCAAACAGGTTGAGCCGTAAGCCGGAGACCCGAAGTGAGGCGAAAAAACCCGGCCCCACCTGAATCCCGATGGTATAGACGAACAGGATCAGGCCGAACTCCTGGGTAAAGTGGAGCATTTCGGCGCTCAGCACCAGCCCGAGCTGGTCGGCAAAGTGGCCGACAAAAATGCCGCCAAACAGCACCCCGCCTATCCCAAACCCGACGCCGCGGATTTTGATATTCCCTATCCACAGGCCAACAACAGCGACCAGGGCCAACACGCTGACGGTTAACGCGATATCACTCATGATCCACTTCCTTGGCATAACCTTAGTTATACTAAGGATTCTCTCAGAGCCGTGGGCGGTTGTATGGGCGATGGCGCACAAAAAAGCCCTGCCGGGGCAGGGCCTTGTGCGGTCTGTGAGCGGTGTCGGGTGGCGGCTGCGCCTGACCCGACCTACAGGTTTGGCGGGCTTGTTAACTGTTTAACGCCGGCCGGTCGCTAATGGCGATACGCTGCGGCGCGATGGCTTCCGGCACGTTACGGGTCAAATCAATATGCAGCAGCCCGTTGGTAAACGTTGCGCCGGAGACGTCCATATGGTCTGCCAGGGTAAAGCTCAGGCTAAACGGCTGATTAACCAGCCCTTGATGCAGCCATTTGGTCTCGGTCTCTTGTTTTTCCGGCGTACCCTTAACGGTCAGGCGCGTGCCTTCAAGCTGGATATCCAGATCCTCCTGGCGGAAGCCGGCCAGCGCCAGGGTGATGCGATAGTGGTTATCGTCGCTTTTTTCAATGTTGTACGGCGGAAACGTCTGTTGCTCAGCGGTGTTTTGCAGGGCATTAGCCAGTTTGTCAAAACCAATCCACTGACGAAGTAAGGGGGATAAATCGTAGTTACGCATACTAAATCTCCTTCTGAGAAGCGAGTTCGGCACAGTTTAATGTTGTGCGCAGTTGTTCCTGCAAATCCGGATGGATTCGCATATGCTCCCGTTACGGCAAGCAGGTCTGGGTGGGCCGCTCGCGCGACCCGCATAATTAGTTAATTTCGATACGACGCGGTTTTTTCTCTTCCGGAATCACACGTTCCAGTTCGATAAACAGCAGGCCGTTGACCAGGTTCGCGCCTTTCACGTGAATGTTCTCGGCTAACTGGAACTTGCGTTCAAAGTTGCGCTCAGCGATGCCCTGGTAAAGGTAGGTACGTTCTTTCTGCTCGGCCGTATGGGAACCTTTCACCACCAGCAGGTTGTCCTGCGCGGTGATCTCCAGTTCGTTTTCTGCAAAACCGGCGACGGCAATGGCGATGCGGTAGTGGTTTTCGTCAACCAGCTCAACATTGTATGGAGGGTAGCCGTTGCTCTGGCTTTGGTTATTTTCTAAATGGTTAAACAGGCGGTCAAAACCAATTGCAGAACGGTATAGCGGAGAAAGATCGAAGTTACGCATAAATAAAACTCCTGAAATCAGCGAGAAAAGTAAGCCTTCCACCATGGACAGGCCTTTACGCCCCCCCGAACACCCATCAGGCGAGTTCGTTATCGGGTCGTATTCTTAAAATGGGTCTGCAACCGGGCTTTTCAAGCATGACAACTGCACTTTTTTTTGCACTTTCCTGCATCTCGCATAGACTGGGACAACAGCACAAAGGGTTAAATTGCGATGGCTGCCACAGTGCGGGGTTATCGGGCTATCCATTTTGGATAAGGCTCGCTATAACCCTGAGTTGCAGGTCTATGCAGTGCCATTAACGATGACTGAGTGATGATGAAAAATGTTCTGATAAAGCTGACGACGTTCAGCGGGGTAGTTTTACTTTGCGGGTGTTCGAGCGTGATGTCTCACACCGGCGGTAAAGAAGGAACATATCCGGGGACGCGCGCCAGCGCGGCGATGATCTCCGATGACGATACAAACTGGGGCACCAAATCCCTGGTTATCCTGGATATGCCGTTTACGGCTGTGGCGGACACGCTTCTGCTGCCGTGGGATTTATTCCGTAAGGACGACTCCGTGCGCTCACGGGTAGAGAAAAGCGAGCAGGAAAATCTGGCGACAAACGCCGTCATTCCGCCCGCAGAGATGCCGCCGCGCTAGTTCTGCGCGGTTTCTGCTAACCAGAGCTGACGGAAACCGTCCGTCTCTTCCATCCACGCAATAAAGCGCCCGTCCGGGGAAAATACGACGGCATCCGCAGACGGCGGATTGCCGTGATCGGACGTCAAAAACGTCACCTGTCCGGTCTGCGCGTCACAGCAGGCAATCCGGTTTTCGAGCACAAACCCCAGCCGATCACCCGCCGGATGCCAGTTAAACGCAGACTGAATATCGCTCCCGTTACGCGTCAGCTGGCGCGGCTCGCCGCCTTCAGGTGAGATCAGCCACAGCTGCACAATGCCGTTATCGTCGCGCATCAGAAACGCGACCTGTGTCCCCTCCGGGTTGCTGCGAACCCAGTGACGCGGCACGTTCACCAGGCCCGGATAGGCTCTTTGATGCGTAAAGGTCAAACGACGCTGCTTCACCCCAGCAGGCGGGGCCGGCAGGGTCTCTGCGGTGCCCTGAAGCGGCGCATCGCCCGCCCTTTTCCAGCTCTGTTCATCTTCTGGCAGGTTAACAATAAACAGTTCAGGCACTTTCTCGCCCGTTGCAGACAGGGTATCGCCGATAAACGCCAGTCTGTCGTTGCCCACCCAGCTCTCTTCGTAGGCGCGGTTAATCTCGTCGCTGCCCGGCTGCGGGTTGGGCGTCGTGCGGCTGACCAGCACGCTCCAGTAAGTCCCCGGGTATTCACGAGGATGGTTTCCCGGCGGATTCACCGGGCCATAAGGCGCTGCCACGCCGACGTTGCGTAAATCGAGCTTCGCATCGCGCACGTGCAGCACGTGGTCGTTATAGGTAAAGCTGACAAACTGGCCGTTCGGGCTGAAGACATGGACGTGGCTGCCGCCGCGCAGCGCGCCCGGGGTGAACGGTGAAGTGATATCCATTGCGTCCAGGTTGCTCGCCTGCCCGTGATGCGCAATTACCCCCTGGCGATGATGAAAATCGTAGTGCCAGTCCGCATCCGGGTTTTTCGGGCCGTGGATAAAGACGTATTTCTCCTGCGCGGGATGAACGGTCACCACGCCAACGTGCGCACCGTCAGTGGCGCGATAAATCACCTCGACCTCGCCCGTAACAACATTAACCCGCTCGATGGTTTCACCGGTGAACGATGCACCTGACGGGCGCACGTCATAGACCAGCCACTGGCTGTCCGGCGTCCAGGTATTGATGTTCGTAAGCTGGTGGTTGCGGGAAGCGAAGGTGATTTGTTTCATGAGGATACCCTGATGCGCAGTTATCGCATCAGGGTATCGCAAGCGGGTGTTTAGTTCAGCACAAACTTCTCAATGGCGTAAGCCACGCCGTCTTCGAGGTTGGATTTGGTGACAAAATTAGCCACTTCTTTCACCGACGGAATAGCGTTATCCATCGCTACGCCCATGCCCGCGAATTCAATCATCGCGATGTCGTTTTCCTGATCGCCCAGCGCCATGATTTCGTCCGGTTTGATGCCCAGCGCGTCGGCCAGCGATTTCACGCCAGTGCCTTTATTGACGCGTTTATCGAGGATTTCAAGGAAGTACGGCGCACTTTTCAGCACGGTGTATTTCTCTTTCACTTCGGCCGGAATGCGCGCAATCGCTTTATCCAGGATCTCCGGCTCGTCGATCATCATCACTTTCAGGAACTGGGTGGCCGGATCCATCTTCTCGGCTTCACAGAACACCAGCGGAATGGTCGCCACGTAGGATTCATGTACCGTGTAGTAGCTGATATCACGGTTGGCGGTGTAAAGCGTATTGCGATCGAGAGCGTGGAAGTGGGAACCCACCTCACGGGACAGTTTTTCCAGGAACCGGTAGTCATCGTAGCTTAGCGCGGTTTGCGCAACCGTACTGCCATCTGCGGCTTTCTGCACCAGCGCGCCGTTATAGGTGATGCAGTAGTCGCCGGGCTGATTCATGTGCAGCTCTTTCAGGTAGCTGTGCACGCCCGCATACGGACGCCCCGTGGTGAGGACCACATTCACGCCCTTTGCGCGTGCCGCGGCGATCGCGTTCTTAACGGCTGGAGAGATAGTGTGGTCTGGCAGCAACAGCGTGCCGTCCATATCGATTGCAATAAGTTTGATAGCCATGAGTTCCCCGGGATAAATGAGTGCTGCCTCATGCTAACGCGATTAAGCACACAAAAATAGAGCTACCTTGCGCAACAAAAGCCCCCTTTTACGCCTATCCCGGGGAACAAAGACTTACTCGCGGGTGAGAACGATTTTACCAAACGCACCGCGATCCAGATGCTCAAGAGCCTGTTTAAGCTCGTTAAAACGGTAGCGATGCTCAATCACGGGTTTCAACCCGGTGGCATCCACGGCGCGGACGAAATCTTCCAGCGCCCGGCGGTGCCCCACGCCGATCCCCTGAATGACGGGAGATTTCAGCAACAGTTCGCCAGCAGAGAGCGAAATGTCAGACCCGGCCAGCACGCCAATGACCGAGATACGTCCATGAACGGCAACGGCGCGCAGGGAGTGCTTCAGGTTTTCGCCCCCCACGGTTTCGATAATATGGTCGATGCCGCGATCCTGCGTCAGCGCCAGCGCCTCTTCAGCCCAGTCGCCTTTCAGGCGGTTGATGCCCTGGCTGGCCCCCAGCTTTTTGGCCAGCGCCAGCTTTTCATCGCTCCCGGACGTAACAATGACCTCTGCGCCGTGCGCTTTTGCGATTTGCAGGGCGAAAATCGCCACGCCGCCCGTTCCCTGTACCAGCACCGATTGCCCGGCGCGCAGCTGACCGCGTTCCACCAGTGCGAACCAGGCGGTAAGCCCCGCGCAGGGTAAGGTGCTGGCCTCTGCGTCATCCAGGGTTTCCGGCGATGCCGCCAGCGCGTCTTCCTTCACAATCACATACTCGGCCAGCATTCCCTGGAAATAGCCGCCGGACGTTTTATAGGGCAAATTGCGCGCGTCCGCCTGCGGCTTACCGTCGATCCACTCCGGAAAGAAGGTTGAGATAACGCGGGCACCGGGCTGGAAACGCGTGACGCCTTCACCAACGCTGTCGACGACGCCCGCCATGTCAGACGCCGGGGTAAACGGGAAGGAAAGCGGAATCGGCATCGTGCCTTCTATCACCATTTTATCGCGATAGTTGAGCGCGACGGCATTCACCCTTACGCGCACTTCACCTGGGCCTGGCTGTGGAATGGGCTCCTGAGTGAGTGTGAGGCTCTCGCGCCCGAGGGCGTTCATCGTCCAGCGTTGCATTGTCTCTGTCATTTTTCTCTCCTGCGATCAAAATAAGCTTCAGTACCGACAGTCTAGCGTTGACTCTTCGTCACCAGTGGCGATAAGTTTTCTCTTTATTGATGCCTGAATGGATACAATCCATGACCGATACGCTGAAAGATATTCCTGTTTTTGTCGCTGCCGTGGAGGCAGGAAGCTTTGCACAGGCCGCAGTTCGCCTGCACCTGTCGCGCTCGGCGGTGGGAAAAAGCATTGCTCGCCTTGAGGAACGCCTCGGAGTACGGCTGTTTCAGCGCACCACCCGCAGCCAGAGCCTGACCGATAACGGCGCCCTTTTTTATGAACGGTGCCTGCGTGCGCTGGAGGAAATTCGGGGCGCAGAGTCGCTGCTTGAAACGGGGAAACAGCAGGTCAGCGGCCGCCTGCGCGTTGCCATGCCGGTACTGTTTGGCCGCCAGTGCGTCGCGCCGCTGTTGATTGAACTGGCGCAGGAACACCCCGGGCTTGAGCTTGAAATGTCGTTCAGCGACCGCGTGGTGGATCTGGTGGAGGAAGGGTTTGATATGGCGGTGCGTAACGGCACGCTGCAGGACAGCAGCATGCTGGTCGCCAGAAAGCTAGGGGAACACCGCATGGTGCTGTGCGCTGCGCCGGATTATCTGCAGAACAAAGGCCAGCCGCAAAGCGTGGCTGACTTACCCCATCATACGGCCATTAACTATCTGCGCGCAGGCAGAGTGTTACCCTGGCAACTGATGGATAACGAAGGGACCTCGCACACCTTTACTCCCCGTTCATCGCTCAATATGGATGATTTGCAGGCCATCTGCGACGCGGCGCTGGCCGGACACGGGATTGCCTGGCTCCCCTGCTGGATGGCCATTAAAGAAATTCATCAGGGAAAGCTCGTCCCGCTCCTGAAGCAGGCGCCGGATGTCCATTTTGACGTCCATGCGGTCTGGCAGCAGACGCCGCACCTGCCGCTGAGAGTGAGGATTGCCGTCGATACGCTCGCCAGTCGCTTACCGTCAGTGCTGTCGCAGGATATGCCCGCGCCCATAAAAAAGCCGCGCTAAACGCGCGGCCAGTTATCGTGCGGTATCACGTCGATTAAATATCGATATTCGCCGCTTTCAGCGCATTCTCTTCGATGAAGGCACGACGTGGTTCAACCGCATCGCCCATCAGGGTCGTGAACAGCTGGTCTGCAGCAATTGCGTCCTTAACGGTAACACGCAGCATGCGACGGCTTTCCGGATCCATGGTGGTTTCCCACAGCTGCTCCGGGTTCATTTCGCCCAGACCTTTATAGCGCTGGATCGCGAGGCCGCGACGGGACTCTTTCACCAGCCAGTCCAGCGCCTGCTCGAAGCTGGCT
>OGZY01000037.1_pt1 | contig 100284 bp, 96 predicted proteins | sample 1576911 | NCBI WGS metagenome assembly OGZY01 (sample SAMEA3541488, study PRJEB24748) | human gut metagenome | biome: human gut; feature: human-associated habitat; material: faeces | place: China | collected 2012 | reverse complement strand
TAAACCACATGCTCCACCGCTTGTGCGGGTCCCCGTCAATTCCTTTGAGTTTCATACTTGCGTACGTACTCCCCAGGCGGATTACTTATCGCGTTAGCTTGGGCGCTGAGGTTCGACCCCCAACACCTAGTAATCATCGTTTACGGCGTGGACTACCAGGGTATCTAATCCTGTTTGCTACCCACGCTTTCGCGCTTTAGCGTCAGTATCTGTCCAGTAGGCTGGCTTCCCCATCGGCATTCCTACAAATATCTACGAATTTCACCTCTACACTTGTAGTTCCGCCTACCTCTCCAGTACTCTAGTTTAGCAGTTTCCAACGCAATACGGGGTTGAGCCCCGCATTTTCACATCAGACTTACTAAGCCGCCTAGACGCGCTTTACGCCCAATAAATCCGGATAACGCTTGCGACATACGTATTACCGCGGCTGCTGGCACGTATTTAGCCGTCGCTTCTTCTGTTGGTACCGTCACTGACTTCTTCCCAACTGAAAGCACTTTACATTCCGAAAAACTTCATCGTGCACACAGAATTGCTGGATCAGACTTTTGGTCCATTGTCCAATATTCCCCACTGCTGCCTCCCGTAGGAGTAAGGGCCGTGTCTCAGTCCCCTTGTGGCCGTTCACCCTCTCAGGCCGGCTACCCATCATCGTCTTGGTGAGCCGTTACCTCACCAACTAACTAATGGGACGCAAAGCTCTCTCACAGCGCATATAGCTTTCATAACCAGATCATGCGACCCAATCATAATATCCGGTATTAGCATTCGTTTCCAAATGTTGTCCCAGTCTGTAAGGCAAGTTCTTTACGCGTTACTCACCCGTCCGCCACCTTCACCCGAAGGATCAAGTAGACTTGCATGTGTTAAGCATTCTGTCAGCGTTCATCCTGAGCCAGGATCAAACTCTTCGTTCAATCTATTTACTCAGTTATATAACTGATTGTTTACACCTATTTATTGTTTGTTGATTTTTTCATCTCTCTCTATTCTGTTGCTAATGTCCTTTTTTATTACCTTTTCTTGTCCCGCTTTCCTGCGGTACATTGATTATAATATCATAGTTTTTAGATTCCGTCAATATCTTTTTTACTTTTTTTAAAAATTTTTTATTTATTTATTAAAGCCTTTGATTTTTCTTTTATATTACTAACTTTTCTTTTTTTAATACTAAATCTTTTCCCCAAGATTTCTCTCATTTTTTAGAATATATTTTTTAAAGATATACTTAATTTCACATCTTCTTTTGTTATAAGTTTTCCTGTTTCAACAACATTTCCGTCTACCACTACTTTATACTCTCCTAAAGCTTTCCCTGCTTCTACTGGAGCAATTACTCCTTTATTTCTTTTAATAGATATTTTTATATCACTGTTTTTCTTTAAAATATCTGTAAAGTTTTTATCTGGATACAAATCTGCATACTCTTTATCTCCACTAAAAACTGGAACCTTAGCTATAGAAACATTTTTATCAGTAAGTTTTCTAAATTGGTATTCCTCATAAAATTCTTCCATTTGATTTAAAACACTTTCATCTCTTTTTTTATATGTAGGCCCACCTACAACTACTGTAAATATTTTCATATTATCTTTATCACTTAATACAGAAATATTATAACCCACTTTAGAATGATGTCCTGTTTTAATTCCATATATTCCCTCTTCTCCCAACAGAAGATTTCTATTTTTTATTTTTAATTTTCCATTATGGATAGTAGTTTCTTTAATAGAGGCAATTTCCATATATTTATTATATTTCGCAGCTGCCAGAGATAATTTGTATATTCCTCTTGTTGTTCCTGCATCCATTCCTTTTTTAGTCATGTCACTTGGCAGTCCAGCTGGTGTATAAAATTCCAATTCTTTTTTTAATCCCAGATCAGCAGATTTTTTATTCATCATTTTTACAAACTTATCCACATCACCCTTCCCTATATATTCTGCTATTGCATAAGCTGCATTATTAGCCGAATAGATAGCTGTTGCTTTAATCAAATCTTCAAGAGTAAACACATCTCCCTCTTTCATGAAAATTCTGCTTCCACCAGTTTGAGCTGATTTCTTACTGACCTTGATCTTATCTTTCATCTTTATATTTCCTTTTTCCAACTGATCAAAAGTCACCATCAAAGTCATCATCTTTGTAAGAGAAGCTAAGGGATACTTCTCATCAATATTTTCAGAATAATATATTTTACCTTTATCATCCCCTAAAAGTATTGCTTTATATGAAGGAGTTTCCTCTTTCATGAGAGTTTCAGAGTCTTTGGCAAAAACTGTGGAACTTATAAGTACAATAGCCAATAATAATACATTTATAGTTTTCTTCATTACGCATCTCCTGTTGTATAAAAATAAGCTTCTGTAAAATTATATCACAAATTTACAGAAGCTTATATTAAAAATTAATTTTTTAATGAGTTATTTTCTATTTTTCTTCTTTTTTATCTTTTTTAGAAAGATAATCTTCTATAGCTAATTTTATAGCCTCTTCTGCAAGAACAGAACAGTGCATTTTTACTGGTGGAAGTCCACCTAATGCTTCTACTACTTTTTTATTTGTAAGAGCTAAAGCCTCATCAACAGTTTTTCCCATGATAAGTTCTGTAGATACTGAAGAACTAGCTATTGCAGAAGCACATCCAAAAGTTCTGAACTTAACATCAGTTATTATATTATCTTCTACTTTAATAAATATTTCCATGATATCTCCACATGAAGGGTTTCCTACTTTTCCATATCCAGATGGATTTTCTATAACTCCAACATTATGCGGATTCATAAAATGTTCCATTACTTTTTCTGTATATTGCATTTTTCATACTCCTTATTTACTATTATTTATTTTTAAATTCATTCCAAAGAGGAGAGATTGATCTTAATTTTTCAATCACTTCTACCAGAACATCCAATGTATAATCTATTTCTTCTTTTGTATTATATTTTCCTAGACCAAATCTAATAGTTCCATGTGCAAATTCAGGTGCAATTCCCATTGCCAGCAATACATGTGAAGCTTGTAAATCATCAGATGAACAAGCAGATCCAGAACTTACAGCTATTCCCTTATAACTTAAACTTAAAAGAATTGATTCTCCTTCAAGATATTTAAATGTGATGCTTGAAGTTCCTGGAAGTCTTTTTGCTTCTTTAGCATTTATTACAACTTCAGGTATTCTTTTTAATACTTCACTCTCAAAGTAATCTCTTAATTCTTCTTCTTTTTTAAATTCTTCTGCCATATCTCTATAAGCTAATTCTAAAGCTTTTGCCATTCCAACCATTCCTGGAACATTTGAAGTTCCTGGTCTTCTTTTTCCTTCTTGACCTCCACCAGTAAGAACTTTACCAAATCTTACTCCATTCCTCCAATAAAGAGCTGCTACTCCTTTAGGTCCATAAAATTTATGTGCAGAGAAAGAAAGAAGATCTATTCCCATTTCTTTAGGCTTTATATCTACTTTTCCCATTGTCTGAACTGCGTCCACATGGAATATAATTTTATTTTCTTTTGCTATTTTTCCTATTTCTTCTATTGGTTGGAAAGTTCCAACTTCATTATTAGCATGCATTACAGTTATTAAGATAGTTTCATCTTTTATTGCATTTTTAAGTTCCTCTACATCTAACATTCCATTTTTATCAACATGAAGAATTGTTATTTCATATCCTTCATCTTCTAGATCTTTTAATGTATTTTTAATTGCTGGATGTTCTATTGGACTTGCTATTATATGTTTTCCTCTATTTTTATATGCTCTAGCTATTCCTCTGATTGCAAGGTTGTCAGATTCACTTCCTGATGCTGTGAATATAATTTCACTAGGATCTGCACCAAGATATTTTGCGATAGTTTCTCTTGATTCATTCATAGCTTTATTTGTTTCTTTACCAAAAAGATGCAAGCTTGAAGCGTTTCCATAATATTCTGTTAAATAAGGCACCATTGCTTCAAATACTTCATTATCCATCTTTGTTGTTGCATTATTGTCTAGATAAACTCTCATATTTACCGTCTCCTTGAAATACATTCTAATTACTATTATGTTATACCATTCCTTATTTATTTTGTCAAGAATTAAAATGATTATTTATCCAGATTTTTTCCATGGTTGCAAAACTCTCTTATTTCACATTCACTGCACTTTGGTCTCCTAGCTATACACTTGTCTCTTCCTTGTAAGATAAGGTAGTGTGAAAAATCTATCCAGTCTTTTTTAGGAACTATTTTCATAAGCTCCTGTTCTATTTTTACAGGGTCATCATTTTTAACCAACCCAATTAAGTTAGTTAATCTTTTCACATGAGTATCTACAGTTATTCCATCTGCAAGCCCCCAAACTTCTCCTCTTACTACATTGGCTGTTTTTCTTCCTACCCCTGCCAACTCTATTAATTTATCCATATCTTTTGGTATTTCTCCATTATATTTTGAAAGAAGCTGTTGACTGCATAATTTTATATTTTTCGCTTTATTTCTAAAGAACCCTGTACTTTTTATCATTTCTTCTATTTTTTCTACTGGAAGAGCTGCAAAACCTTCTGGAGTATTTACCTTCTTATACATCTCTTTTGTAACAATATTTACTCTCACATCTGTACATTGAGCTGAAAGAATAACAGCTACAAGAAGTTCAAAAGGTGTTTTATAATCCAAGGCGCACTTAGGATCTCCAAATTTTTCATGAAGTTTTTCAAGTATTTTTTTTACTTTTTCTTTCTTAGTCATAGTTTTTCCCTCTGAAGATTTCATTCTCTTCTCAAATAAAATATGTTCAGTTCCATTATACTCTTCTATTTTTTTTCTCTTAAATCCAATCTTACAAAATACTTTTTGTGAGATCTCATTTTCTTCCAATATATACGCTGATATTTTTTTTATATGTGGCTTTTCAAAGCAAAGTTCATTGATGCTGTTGAGAATAACTGTTTCTGAATATCCCTTTCCTCGTATATCTTCTACAAGATACACACTTATGGCAGCTTCCTCCTCATCTAATTCAAATTTTACAGTTCCTAAAAACTCCCTGCTCAAACTTTCTACAGTATAGAAAAGATATGAGGGAGAATTGACAACAAAACTGTACCATCTTCTATGAGCTTCCCACTGCTCTTTTTCATTATCAGGATAGTATTTTTTCACATAATTCAGATGGATATACCTGTAAATATCAGGTATATCCTTGTCCATCATTTTTCTCAATATTATCTCAATCAATAAACTCACCTTTGACTATTTTAAAACTACTTTATGATATTTTTTCTTTCCTATTTTAACAAGAAATTCTCCATCAGTGAAAAGTTCTTTTGTTATAGGCATAGCAAAATCTGTAACTTTGCTGTCCCCTACATTTAGTCCATTTTGCTGAACTAATCTTCTTCCTTCACTTTTAGTTTTTAATATCCCTTTTTCCACTAAGAAGTCTACAAGTCCAGTTCCTAAAGCTGACTCTTCTATTTCTACCGAAGGAACATTACTCATATCCTGTCCTCCGCCAAATAGAGCTTCTGCTGCCGTTTTAGCTTTAAGAGCTTCCTCTTCTCCATGGATCATTTTTGTAATTTCAAAAGCAAGTATCTTTTTAGCTTCGTTTATTTCTGCACCTTCCAATGCACTTAATCTTTTTACTTCATCCATAGGAATAAATGTCAATAATGAAAGACATTTTTCAACATCTGCATCATCAACATTTCTCCAGTATTGGTAGAACTCATATGGAGATGTTTTTTCTGGGTCTAGCCATAAAGCTCCTTTAGCAGTTTTACCCATTTTCTTACCTTCACTGTTAGTAAGAAGAGTACAAGTCATTGCAAAAGCTTGTTTTTGTTCTTTTTTTCTAATTAGCTCTACTCCAGCTATCATATTAGACCATTGGTCGTCTCCACCTAACTGCATAGTACATCCATGTTTTTGATTTAATACAAGGAAGTCATATCCTTGCATAAGCATGTAGTTAAATTCAAGGAAAGAAAGTCCTGCTTCCATTCTTGATTTAAAACATTCTGCTGCAAGCATTCTATTTACAGAAAAATGTGCCCCTATATCTCTTATAAAATCTACATAATTAAGTCCTAATAACCAATCTGCATTATTTTCAAGTATAGCTTTTCCATCAGAAAAGTCTATAAATTTTTCCATTTGTTTTTTTATAGATGCCACATTATGAGCAATAGTTTCTTTTGACATCATTGTTCTCATATCAGTTCTTCCGCTTGGGTCTCCTATCATGGCAGTTCCTCCACCAAGAAGAGCTATTGGTCTGTGACCATGTTTTTGCATATGAGACATAAACATCATAGCAATAAAGTGCCCAACATGTAAGCTATCTGCTGTTGGATCAAACCCTATATAGAAAGTAACTTTCTCTTTCCCTAATATTTCTCTCATTTCTTCTTCGTGAGTGAATTGTTTTAAGTATCCACGTCCTACTAACACATCAAATACGTTTTCCATCTCGTCCTCCCTTATTTTTTCTATATTATTTTAACACAAAGCCCTTTATTTTTAAAGAAAAAATAAAAGCCTATTGATTTGTATCAATAGGCTTATCTATCTATCAATACATCTCCCTTTACTATCAAACTGCATAACAAAAGGGATTTAGTTTCCTAAATCCTAATAGCAGTAATAGTATGAAGATGTTATAAATACATTATTTTTACTAAACATTTTAGACCTCTGTGTATTTTTATTTCTTTAAATTCTATCATGTTTTTCTTATTTTTTCAATTCTTAATTGTTAATACATCCTTTCTTTCTGTTAACCATTCAATTTTTAAAAAAATATTGTAAATTTTTTATACTATTTTCAAAAAAGTCTACTACTATTTTTTAGACCAATAATAATTTTATTAGTAGTAATTTATTGGTCTTATTTAATTAGTATTATTAGTAGATTCGTCTTTTTCAAGGGGTAGTTTTTATTCTCAATTAAAAAAGGAACAGAAATTTCTCCCTGCTCCTTAATTATTTTTTATCCTATTTTATTTTTTCGAATGCTTTATCTAAATCAGCTATTATGTCTTCTATATTTTCTAATCCCACTGATAATCTTACTAATCCTTCAGGGATTCCTGCTTCTTTTAATTCTTCTTTTGTATAAGCTGAGTGTGTCATTGATGCTGGATGCTGTACCAATGTTTCTGTGTCCCCCAAACTTACTGCAAGAGCACACATTTCTAAATTATTTAATAATGTTTTTCCTGCTTCAAATCCACCTTCAAGTTCAAATGACATCATTCCTCCAAATCCTGTCATTTGTTTTTTAGCTATCTCATATCCCTCATGATCTTTAAGTCCCGGATAATATACTTTCGATACTTTAGGATGAGCATTTAAATATTCAGCAACTTTCATTGCATTTTCACAATGTCTTTGCATTCTTATTTCAAAAGTTTTTAATCCTCTGATTATAAGGTGAGCTTCTGTTGGTCCTAATACTGATCCTGTCATATCTTTTATTCCAAATAATTTTACTTCTGTTATAAGTTCTTTGTTTCCAACTACAAAACCTGCGATTACATCTCCATGTCCATTGAGATATTTAGTTGCTGAGTGAACTACCAAATCTGCACCTAACAGCAAAGGTTTTTGTAAATATGGCGAAGCAAATGTATTATCTACTACTACTTTTGTATATTCATTTGTGTGAACTATCTTTGCTATTTCTTCTATATCTGATATTTTTAGATTTGGGTTTGCTGGCGTTTCAAGATATACTACTCTTGTATTTTTCTTCATTGCTTTTTTTACTGCTTCTAAGTCAGAAGTATCTAAGAATTCTACTTCTACCCCATATCTTGTCATTCCATGACATAACAATGCAAATGTACACCCATACAATATTTTATCTGCTATCACATGGTCTCCTGCTCTTAAAAGTGTCCAAAGTGCAGATGATATAGCTCCCATTCCAGAAGATGTAGCTGCTGCTGCCTCTCCACACTCTAATGCTGCTATTTTTTCTTCTGCTACTGTTGTTGTAGGATTTCCTAATCTTGAGTAAATATACCCTTCTTCTTTTCCAGCAAATCTTGCTCCTCCCTGTTCTGTAGAATCAAACACAAATGTTGATGTTTGATATATTGGAGTTGATAAAGCTCCAAATGGATTTTTTCCTTGTCCTGCATGAATTGCTATTGTTCCCATTCCCTTATTTTTTAAATCGTTCATTGCTCTTCCTCCGTGATTTTATATTATTATCTCTATACTTTTTTATTTAAATATTATTCTCTTATTCCATTAGGATTTTTTTCAATAAATTCGATCTCTTCTTTTGTACGCAGCAGTCCAAATTGGATAGTGATACAAGTTGTTATTATCAAAGCAAACATATAGAACATATATTTCAATACTGCCATAGGTGATACATCTGAAAGCCCAGTAACTATCAGCATACCTCCATCATAAGGTGTCAATGATATAAACGCACAGGCAAATATATCTATAAGGCTGGCAAGACGTTTTGGTGCTATTCCATAATTTTTTCCTATTTCTTTAGCTATAGGAGCTGATATGATAATAGCTATTGTATTATTTACAAGAGCTGCTGATAAAAGTCCTGAAAGAAGTCCAATTCCATACTCGGCACCCTTACGTTCCTTAATTCTAGAAACAATACCATTTACAAGCCAGTCTACTCCACCATAATATTTAATTAATCCTATAAGCCCTGAAATCAATATAGCTACAATAGTGATACTGAACATATCTTCCATTCCTCCACCTATTGCCCCTACCCAGTCTAAGAAACTTACAGTTCCTTCAGCAAGTCCTATGACTCCTGTCATTCCTATTCCAACCAACAGAACTCCTGCTACATTAAATCCTTTTAAAGCTGCTATCAATACTACTATATATGGAATTACACGAAGCAAATGATATGGGTGATCTCCAGATATTTCTCCAGCCCCTCCAAATGCCCAGTATCCTATGATTGCAATTATAGCTGCTGGCAAAGCAATAAAGAAGTTCATTTTAAATTTATCCTTCATCTCTGATCCTACACCTTTGGCTGCTGATATAGTAGTATCTGATATCATTGAAAGGTTATCTCCAAAATATGCTCCCCCTATAACTGCTGCACATGTTAGAGGAAGATTAAGCCCTGCTGCCTGAGCCACACCTATTGCTATTGGAGCCATAGCTGCAACTGTTCCCATTGATGTTCCTATTGCTGTTGAAATAAAACATGATATAAGGAACACTCCTGGAACAAGAGCTGCACCTGGAATAAATGTAAGTCCTAAATTAACTACCGACTCAACTCCACCCATTGATTTTGCTGCACCTTGAAATCCTCCAGCTAATAAGTAAATTAAACCTATCAGCATAACTCCTGAATTTCCTGCATTTTCAGTAAATATATCAATTTTTTTATCAAGTTTCATTGATTTATTCATAATCATGGCTACTGCTATACCTATAAGAAGAGCTACATGTCTTGGGAACTTTTTAAATGCTCCGTCAACTCCCATAAATGTAAATAGAAGCCCACTTCCTATGTATAATGCCAAAAATACTAATAAAGGTAAAAACGCCATCGCGCCATATTTTCTTTCTCCAGTTTTTTCATTCATTATTAAACCTCCCTAAGATTTTATTTGCCTTCTCTCCATTCTTTCACAGCTTTTTCTATTCTATTCATTCCTTCTTCTACCATATATCTAGGACAAGCTATATTCATTCTTTCAAACCCTATTCCATTTTCCCCAAACCAAAATCCATCATCTAATGCTATTTTACATTTTTCCTGCATAAATTTAGATGTATCTTCTTTACATAAACCTAATGCTGAAAAATCCAGCCACATCAAATAAGTTCCCTCAGGTTTTTTAACTTTTATTTCTGGAATTTTTTCTCTTATAAAATTAATTACATAATCCATATTTCCATTTAAATGTTCAACTAATTGATTTACCCATTCATCACATTTTGTATATCCAGTTTCAAAAGCTACCAGACTAAACGGACTGTTTCTCTTAATATCCAGTATTCCTAATTCATTATCAAATTTTTCCCATTCTTCTCTTCTTGGAAATGTTACAAATGAAGCTTGAAGTCCCGCTATATTAAATGTTTTAGTTGGTGAGAAACAAGTGATAGTATTATTTTCGATCTCTTTCCCAAGAGAAGCTGTTGGGATATGTTTATGTCCTGGCATTATTATATCTCTCCAAATTTCATCTGATATAACTCTTACTTTATATTTTAAACAAAGATCAGACATCTTTTGAAGTTCTTCTCTTTTCCACACTCTTCCCACAGGGTTGTGAGGACTGCACATAATAAATAAACCGATACTTTCATCTGAAACTTTTTTCTCAAAATCTTCAAAATCTATTGTATAATATCCTTCATCATCTTTTACAAGTTTATTTTCTACTACTTCTCTTCCATTATCTCTTATAGTAGCAGCAAAAGGATAATATACTGGACTTTGAATAAGTATTTTTTCTCCTGGTTTTGTCATACTTCTTACCAATAAAGAGAGTGTAGGCACAACTCCAGGACTATTTATAAGAGTAGCTGGATCAATTTTGTATCCAAATCTTCTTTCTAACCAATCTGCTGCTGCTTGATAATAAGAATCTGGTCTATATACATAACCAAATATTCCTTGTTCTACTTTTTCTCTCATAGCCTCTATTATTTCAGGAGCTGTTTTAAGATCCATATCTGCTATCCACATTGGCCATAAATCATCTGATATAAATTTTTTCCCCATTTCCTCCCACTTAGCCGCATGATTTCCTGTTCTGTCAATTTTTTCATTAAAAGAATACTTCATTTTTTCCTCCTTTTGCAGAAACAATACTCATAAATTTTTTAAATACATAGCAATTTTCTGATTCATATATTATAATACAACTATAAACCGTTATAGTCTTTTAGTCAAGATATATAACTGTGGAAACCGATGTATAACAGTTTGTAATTTTGATACAGTTGTCTATTTTTCGTAATTTAAGCTCTGTTTTAAAATAATAAAAACTGTTTTAATATCTGTTGTATAACGCTTTTTATATTTTAACTATATCAAACAATTTTCAACAATATAAAACAGTTGTAGCAAAAAGGAGAAGATTTTTATGAAACTTAATTTCTTAATCTACAAAGATTCACCTCATAAAATTTACTTGCAGCTATATGATTCTATAAAAAATATGATAGAAACTGGTGAAGCTCTTCCTAATGAAAAGCTTCCTTCTATAAGACAGGTTGCCATCAAATTCGATATAAATACTCTCACTGTTTTGAAGGCATATGATCTTCTTGAAAAAAACAATTATATCTATAAGCTCTCTGGAAAGGGATGCTTTGTAAAAGAAAAGAATAAACTTATTTCCAATACTCAAAAACCTGTTATAAATAATTTTGCAATAATAAATAAAGATATAAATTTTGCAAGTGCTACCCCTGCTGCTGATCTTTATCCTGTTGGTATATTTCAGGAATTGATAAATGATATATTTAATAATTATGGAGAAAAAGCTTTCAACTATTTCAATACTCAGGGGCTTTTAGAGCTCAGAGAAACAATTGCAGAAAAACTTAAAAATAATAATATTTATACTTCGCCTAATAATATTCAAATAGTTTCTGGATCTCAACAAGCATTGGATCTTATAAAAAAAATTATTCTAAAAAGAAAAACTACCACAATGGTAGCGGCTAACCCTACATATTATGGAGCTATCAATACCTTTTCTGAAATAGCAAAAATGATAAGTGTCTCTTTGGAAGAAGATGGAATAAATATAGAGGAATTAGAGAAAATTTTACAAAAAAATAAAGTAGATTTTATCTATACTATGATAAATTTTGAAAGCCCTACTGGAATTTCATGGTCAACAGAAAAAAAGAAGAAAATATTGGAACTTTCAGAAAAATATAATTTTACAATTATAGAAGATGACTGTCATTCTCATCTTTACTATTATAATAATGTTGCTACACCATTAAAGGCTATGGACAGAAAAAATAAAGTTATATACATAAATTCTTTTTCAAAACTTATAATGCCTGGTTTGAGACTTGGGTATATGATTGTTCCTAGTAATTTGATTTCTGATATTATTGCTGCAAAATTTTCTGCTGATATATCATCATCTGGTCTTATTCAACTGGCTCTTCACCTTTTTCTCAAAAGAGGATACTTTGAACCTCATATCGAAAAATTAAGGGCAGCATTTAAAGAGAAATATGAACTTACACTTTCTCTTTTGAGAGAAATAAAAGAAATAGAACTTCCATATATTCCTAATGGAGGGTTTTACATATGGATTAAATTACCCAAAGGGTTAAATTCCAATGTATTTTATAATGTATTGAAAGAAAGACATGTCTCTATTCTTCCTGACTCTGTATTTCATATAAATGATGAACAGGAAAATGATCATATCCGTTTAAGTTTTGCTGCTGTATCAAAAGATGAAATAATTAGAGGTATTCAAATAATAAAAAAATCTTTGGAGGAATTTTCACAAAAAAAAGATTTCTTATTCAAAGAAGATTTTATTTCTCTTCTTCTAAGATAAAATTTTATAGTGATTGGTATAAATCAAATAAACTTTATTATTAATGAAAAAACTGACCTGTAACCAAGTCAGTTTTTTATTTTGCCTATATTCCTTTATATTTTCCATTTAAATAATCGTATGCTATTTTAGAGAATGCCGCTGCTCCAGTTTTTATTACCTCTTCATCTACATTAAATTTAGGATTATGAAGAGGATATTGTGTATCTTTATCTTCATTTGCACTTCCTACTATTAAATATGTAGCTGGAGTATTTTCACTAAAGAAGCAAAAATCATCTCCTCCTATTTTAAAACTTTGATTTACAACAAAGCCTTTGTTAAAAACATCCTTTACGCTTTCTCTTACTGCTTCTATTATCTCTGGTGTATTATATACAGGGAATGTTTTTCCTCTATAAGAAAATTTATATTCCACTCCATATATTTCGCTTATATTTTTTATTATTTTGTCCATTTGTTCTTTTACAAATTCACGATTATGTTTATGCAAAGTCCTTACTGTTCCTGCAATTACTGCTTCATTTGGAATAATAGCGTCATATGTTCCAGCATTGAATCTGCATATCTGTACCACACACGGCTCTAATGGTGACACTTTTTTAGATATGAGATTTAAGAGATTATATGTCTCTAATGCTGGAAGTATAGGGTCTATACTTTTAGAAGGAAATGAGCCATGTCCCCCTCTTCCAATAAACTTTATCTCAAAGAAATCAGGATATGAACTCACTGGTCCAGGTTCTATAGATGCTGTTCCTATTTTTTCATTAGGCTCTACATGCATCCCGATTACATAATCCACTTTGGGGTTTTCCAATATTCCATCCTCTACCATTAAATCAGCTCCCCCTACTGTTTCTTCTGCTGGTTGAAAGCATAATTTAACATTTCCATCAAGTTCATCTTTTAATTGAGACAATATCTTTGCTGCCCCTAATAAAGCAGCCGTATGTACATCATGCCCACAAGCGTGCATTTTTCCATCTACCTGAGATTTATATTCAAGATCATTTTCTTCACTCATGGGAAGAGCATCTATATCCGCTCTTATCATTATTGTTTTTCCATTAGGATTTTTACCATAAATCATTCCTTGTATCCCCGTTTTGGCAAATCCTCTTTTTACTTCTATTCCTAACTTCTCCAGTTCTTCAACTATGAAGTTTGAAGTATCTACTTCCTGCCCTCCTAATTCTGGATTTCTATGTATTTTTCTACGATTTGCAATCATTTCATTAGAATATTTCTCTGCTAATTCTATTATTCTGTCCATTTTTCCTCCTGTCTCATTTTTCTCAACTAAGCAGTTTGTTTTTCCAGTAAGTCTGCTTCTTTTTCTTCTTTAGTTTTCATAAGTCCAAATTGAATAGTTATTATAGTACAGATTCCTAAAAATACCTGATAGAAAGAGAAACTTATTATTTCTATTGGAGAAACTGATGCCATAGATGTTATAAGAAGCATTCCTCCTGCATGTGGAGCTAAACATAAAATTACACAACTGAATATATCTAATAAACTTGCTGTTCTTTTTGGAGCTATCTTAAATTTTTCTCCTACCTGTTTAGCTATTGGAGAAGCAATTATTATAGCAATAGTATTATTTACAAGACAGAAAACCAATACAGATACCAAAACTGCTATACTGTATTCAGCTCCTTTACGAGTTTTAATATTCCCAGTAAGTTTTTGTACAAGCCATTCTATTCCACCATATTCTTTTATCAATCCAATAAGTCCTCTAATAAGAATAGCCATAATAGTTACATTCATCATTCCATCCATACCTTTTGCTACTGATTGGAAGAATGTTACAAATGTCATACTTCCAGTTACAAATCCTACTAATCCTGCAAATAGGATTCCTCCAATAAGAACTGTAAATACATTTACTCCTGCAACTGCTGCTATAAGTACTGCTAAATATGGAACCACTTTTATTAAATTGTAACTTAATTCTCCCTCGATCTGCCCAGCTCCCCCTAATATTGTAAAGGCTATGATTGTTGCAATGGCTGCTGGTATAGCAATTAAAAAGTTCATTCTGAATTTATCTTTCATTTCGCAGCCTACTCCTCTAGTAGCTGCAATTGTTGTATCTGATATAACTGACAGATTATCTCCAAACATAGCTCCTCCCAGAACTGCTGCCAATGTTATTGCTGGATTTAATCCCACTTTTTCTGATATTCCCAATGCTATCGGAGCAACTGCTACTAATGTTCCTGTTGAAGTTCCCATTGCAGTAGATATAAATGCCGATATTACAAATAGACCTGGAACTAAAAACTGTTTTGGTACAAAAGTAAGTCCAAGGTTTACAACAGAGTCTACTCCACCCATTCCTTTTGCCACCCCTGCAAAAGCTCCTGCTAAAAGAAAGATAAGAGCCATCATCATAACTCCGCTTTCTCCTGAAGTTGTTGTAAATATATTGATTTTATCATCCAGCTTCATTTTTCTGTTCATCGCAAATGCTATGATAACCCCTATTAGCAATGCTGCATGTCTTGGAAGCTGATTAAATGGACTGGCCACTCCTCTAGCTGAAAAAAACATTCCCCCGCCTAGATATATTACCAAAAATACAACCAGTGGAATAAATGCCCAGCCTCCATAATTTTTCTTTTCTGTTCCTGTTTTTTCATTCATAACTTTTCCCCCTTATTATAAAAAATACTTACTTGCATCCTTTTCTTCAATTATATTTTAAATATATACATATTTTCTTTTCCATCATTTATTCTAATATAGAATATAATCTGTCATCTGCTATTCGTCAAGAGGCTTAATTATTTAAAGTGATATACAACAGTTTAATTTCCATATTAATTTATCTTTTTGTCACACTTTGAGATTAATTTTGAAATAAAATATAATAAAAAAACTACTGTTATACAACACTTTTTTTCTTCTTTAATAATCCAAATATTTTTTGCCCTCCAAGACAAAAGAAGAGAATCATTTCTGATTCTCTTCTCCATTCTATTTCAATATATTTTCTATTCTTACTATTTCATCTTCTGAAAACTCTAAATTTTGAATAGTTTTTACATTGTCCTCTATCTGCTCTGATCTGCTTGCTCCTATTAATACACTTGTTATTTCTTTTCTTCTCAATACCCATGCAAGAGCCATTTGTGCCATACTTTGATTTCTTTCTTCTGCTATTTTATTCAGCTCTCTTACTCTTAATAGCTTTTTTCCATCAAGGTAACGTTCTGCTATAGTAGTTCCAGTTCTTGCTGCTCTCGAATCAGAAGGTACATCATTGATATATCTGTTAGTCAAAGCTCCCTGTGCCAAAGGACTGTAACACATACATCCAGTTCCAGAATTTTCCAATATTTCAAATAGTTTTTCCTCTGCCCATCTTTCAAACATATTATATCTGATTTGATTTATAAGACAGGGAACTTTTAAATCATTAAGTATTTTTACAGCCTTTTCTGCTTCCTCTGCTTTGTAATTAGATATTCCCACATATAAGGCTTTTCCCTGTTTTACTATATCAGCAAGGGCTGTCATAGACTCCTCTAAAGGAGTATCTGGATCAGGTCTATGATGGTAGAATATATCTACATACTCTAATCCCATTCTTTTCAGACTTTGGTCTAAGCTCGCCATAATATATTTTCTTGATCCTCCATTTCCATAAGGTCCTGGCCACATATCATATCCAGCTTTTGTAGATATTATCAGTTCATCTCTATAACTGTTCAAATCAGATTTCAATATTCTTCCAAGATTTTCTTCTGCTGAACCATCTGCTGGTCTTCCATAATTATTGGCCAAGTCAAAATGAGTTATGCCCAGATCAAAAGCTTTGAACAATTTTTTCTTTTGAATATCTAAAGGTGTTTCTTCACCAAAATTCTGCCATAGTCCTAAAGATACAACCGGAAGATAAAGTCCACTGTTTCCGCATTTTCTATATTTCATATCATTATATCGTTTTTCATCAGCTGTATATCTCATATACTTTTCTCCTTATAGTCCCTCTTCCATTGCCACTTGAGGCACTACTTCTATCTCAAGTTCTGCAAGACTTGCTCTCACCAGAATAACCTTATATTTATCTCCGATGCTGTATACTTTTCCACCATCCATATCTTTCATTACATATTCTCTATCATCAAATTCATAGTAATGCTTAGCTGCTACTACATCCCAGAAACACTCCACATGCTCTTCAGTTTCAAAGAATACTCTTTTATTGCTGAATCCTACAATTGTAGCATCATACTCTTCTCCAACTTTATCTATCATATATTCTACAAGTTTAATTTTTATACTTTCATCTTCTATCTTCATAGCTGATCTTTCAGTTTTAGATATATGAGTACATATTTGTGGAAGCTCTTCAGCATTTTTAGCTATTACTTTTTTGCTTGGATATCCATGAAGTACAGAATTCAATATTCTATGAACAGTTAAATCTGCATATCTTCTGATTGGTGAAGTAAAATGTGTATAATATCCAGAAGCCAGTCCAAAGTGCCCTAAATTATCCACTGTATATCTTGCTTGTTTCAATGCCATAAGAATAAGCTTATGCACAAGAAGATTTATTCCTCTTTCCTTTGAATCTTCTATTATTTTTTGGAATTTTTTAGGGTGTATTTCATCTAAAGAATGTATTCTATATTTAAATTTACTCAATGTTTCATTCAGATTTTTTATTCTTTCAGGATCTGGTTTCTCATGTGTTCTATACACTGATGGAATCTCCATCCAGAAAAGCTTTTCAGCTACAGTTTCATTTGCAGCTATCATGAAATCTTCTATTATTCTTTCAGATTCTCCTCTTTCTCTATTCTTGATGTATTTTACTTTTCCATCTTCATCAAGTATCAGTTTTATCTCTGGAAGATCAAAGTCTATGCTTCCTCTGTTATATTTTACCTGTCTTATTATTTTAGAAAGCTCAAGCATTTCCATTACCATATCTTTGATATCTGAATACTCTTTTAAAGCTTCCTCTTCTCCAGCTATCATCCTATTGACATTTGTATATGTCATTCTTCTTACACTTTTTATTACAGATTTATATGTCTCAGAATCTACTACCTTACCATTCTGATCTATCTCCATCTCACATGTAAATGTAAGTTTGTCTTCATCAGGGTTCAGCGAACATATTCCATTAGATATTTCTTTAGGAAACATAGGAAGTACTCTGTCTACTAGATACACTGAGTTTCCTCTTTTGAAAGCTTCCTGATCTAGCATAGATCCCTCTGGTATATAGTGAGAAACGTCTGCTATACTTACTATTAATTTATAGTTTCCATTTGGAAGTTTTTTTACATATACAGCATCATCTAAGTCTTTTGCATCATCTCCATCTATTGTTATTATAGGAAGATCTCTCAAGTCTTTTCTCTTTGCAATTTCCTCTTTAGATATAGTCACTGGTATATTTCTTGCCTCTATCAATACAGGTTTAGAAAAAATTTCTGACATTCCTTCTCTTACAATAAGAGCCTCAATCATATTATTAGTATTATACGGATCTCCAATTACTTCTATTATTTCTCCCTCAGGTTTTTTCTCATTAGTTCCCCATGAAGTTATTTTTACTACAACAAGCTGCTGATTTTTAGCATCTTTCATCATTCTGTATGGGATATATATATCCTTTCCAAATGAATGAGTTGGTGTTACAAATCCAAAATTTTCATTTCTTTGGAGTATTCCAACTATTGTATCCCTTTCTCTGCTTATTACTTTTACTACTTCTCCCTCTTTTTTCTTATCTCCATTGAGCCCTGCTGTTATTTTTACCAATACAGTATCTCCATCTAATGCAGAATTAAAATGAGGTTTAGGAATAAATATCCCTTCATCAGCAGTATCTACAAAAGCAAATCTGTCTTTTATTATGCTGAAAGTTCCTTTTACAAATCCAAGATTTTCAGGAATATTATATTTGCCTCTGTTATTTCTCATGAGGTCTCCATCTTCTATCCATTTATCAAGGATCTCTCTATTTTCTTTTTTATTTTTAAGAGACCATCCTAAAAGTTTTGTTATTTCATCCAGCTTCAATCCTTTTCCTTTATCCATAAGCTGTTTCAATCTTTCTAATTCTTTATCTAAATTCATTTTTCCTCCTTAGGCTGTTTCTTCTTCAGCCACTCTCTCATCTCTACAGTATTTTTATGTATTTTTCCTTTTCTTTCTGTGAGATATTCTACTTTCCTATCAATTTCTAATATTATCCCTTTGTCCAAGTCTTTTTCAACTTCTCTTCTTATTTCATCAACAGCAGGATAATCTCTGTTTTTTTCAATACCATCTGCAATATATATTATTCTGCCTAAAAGGCTCAGTCCTCTTTTTCCAACAGTATGATACTTTATTCCATTTAAAATATCTTCATCTGTTATCCCAAATTCATCTCTCGCTATTATACATCCAGCAAAACCATGAAGTATTTCATTTATCTCCATATCTTCTTTTGAAAGTTCTTCAGAAAAATTTTTTTGACATATATCTTTCATTTTATCTATTTGCATCTCTTTAGCTACATCATGCAGTATCGCCGCTATTCTGCATTTCTCTATATCAGCTCCATATTTTTCTGCTAATTCAACTGCTTTTTCCTCCACACCTAAGGTATGTATATATCTTTTCTCTCTCATTCTTTTTCTGACTCTGTCTCTTAATTCTTCCAGCATAATATTGCCTCCGCCAAAACAAATATATTTCACAAATTTTCATATTTTTTATTTCCCGTCAATTTAAGTGTATCATTTTATTCTCTCTTTTCAAAATTTTTTTAAATCTCAAACAAATTTTTTACATTCAAAGAAATCTTTGGTTGTTTTTAATGAGAATATATAGTAAAATTATATTGGATAAGTGAATTTATAACTCAAATTAAAGTAGTTCAGGGGGAATTATGAATACTGATAAACATGAAGAAATCAAAGATTTTTTTACACAATTCAATACTGTTTATTTTAAAGAAAGAGATATCCAAAAAACTTTGTCTTTTTTAGACAAGGATATTTTTGCTTTTGGAATAACTGAGACGGATATTGTTCATAATTTTGAAGAAATGAAAACTATGATTACTAAAGAAATCGAAAATAATCCTTCTTCTTATTCTTATGATTTTGAGTATTTAAAAATCTTTACAATAGCAAAAAATCTTTTTTTACTTATCTGTATCAGTAATATAAAAAAAGAGTGTCCTGACTCTAATGAACCCCCTGCAAATTTTAGAGCGAGTATAATTATAAAAGAAACTGAAAAAGGATATAAGTTTTCTGCAATCCATGTTTCAGTTCCTATTCATGCTTCAAATATTTTTCTTGATCTTAATAAGAAAATTGGAAATATTCATCTCAATGCTCAGCACACTGCACTTGATCTTTTAAATTCCTCTGTCCCTGGTGGAATGATTGGAGGATATTACAAAGAAAACTTCCCTCTATATTTTGTTAATGACCAGCTATTAAAAAAATTAGGATATAAATCGCAGGAAGAATTTATAGAAGATACAGGTGGTCTTGTAATAAACGGCATTCATCCTGAAGACAGAGATCATGTTTGTAAAGTAGTTGAAGCTTCATTAAAATTAAAAGAAGAATATGAAGTAGAATACAGAATGAAAAAAAGTAATGGCTCATATATATGGGTATTAGATAGAGGACGTCTTGTTCAGACAGAAAATGGCCCTGTTATTGTAAGTATTTGTTTTGATATTACTGAGAAAGTACAATTACAGCAAAATATAAAAACTATTACTGATAATATTCCCGGAGGAGTATATAAGCTGAAATTTGATGAAGACTTTACTGTGATCTATGGTAATGACGGCTTTTATAAACTCTATGGATACACTCCTGAAGAAATGAAGATACTTCTTGGAAATAAGCTTATTGCTGTTACATTCCCAGAAGATATTTCAAAGGTAAAAGCAATTTTAAAAAATGCCTTTGAAAATAAACTTAAAAATTTTGAATTTGAAAAAAGAATAACTACTAAAAACGGTGAAGTCAGATCTCTTTTAACAAAGGGAGTTTTTGTCAAAGAAGGAGATGAGTATATTATCAACTCCATTGTTATTGACATCAGTGATCGCAAAGCAATTGAAGATAAACTTAAATTCAATCAGGCAAAACTTAAACTTGCAATGAACTCTACTAAGTGTATTATTTTTGAATATGATTTAGATTCAAAAACTTTAACTCATTTAAGAATCCCACCTGGAAATGAAATTCCAGGAATTATATACAATGTTCCTGAAAGCCGTATAAAAAATAATGAAATTCATCCAGATCATATAGAAACATATCGTGAGCTTTATAATTCTGTTCTTGATGGAAATCCAAGAAGCTGCGGTACAATAAAGACCAGATTAAAAAATACAAAATATAAATGGACAAAAATAAAACTAAACAATATTATCATTAATGGTATTCCAACTAGAAAAGTAATCGGAATAGTTGAGGATATCACTGAACATCAAGAATTTCAATTTTTAAATCTTTTCAACTCAACTTTAAAGAAAGCCCTATTGGAAGATTCTATGGGATATGCCTACATAGATCTTTCTGAGGATAAAGTAAGTAATATTTCTGGTACTTGGCAAAAATATCTTGATAAAGATTTGGAATATACATATACATATTTTTTCAAAAAAATGCTTACTCTTGTGCATCCTGAAGATAAAGAAAAAATAAAACATGCTTTTTCAAAAGAAAATGTAATAAAAAATATAGCAATGGGAAAACTTGAAGAATCAGTAGAATTTCGTGCTATCAAAGAAAATAAAGAAATAATATGGTGCCTTATTAATATGAAAATTATTAATAACCCTATAAGTGGCAATAGAGAAGCTATTGTTTATACTAAAAATATAGATATTTATAAAAGCTTAAAATGTTCTTATGTTCCTTCTATTGCTCAAACAAATCTTAAAAATGATTATATTATAGACATGGAAACTTTAAGAAGCGAAGCAAAATTTAATAATCTTGAAAACATTTTAATTGATTTTAAAAGAACAACTGAAAATTCACCTGTAAATGATGATTTATTTCAATACCTGACTAACATTCTTGGAAAATATTATAAAGCAGCTCATGTTTCTATTATGAAATATGATGAATCTCTTCATCAATATATATGTGCTTTTGAATATTGTCAGCCTGGAAAATCATCTAATAAAAAACACTGGAATGATTTAAAAATAAGAAAAGGATCAGACTGGGAAGTCCTTCACAAAGATAAAAAAATTATAAAAATTAATGACATTGAAGTATTAAAGAATAATGATATCGTTAATTATCTCAATTTTGTTAAACTTGATATTCAATCATATTTTTCAGTTACTATTGAAGCTTTTCATCAAGATTCTCTCTATTTAATATTAGATAATCTGGAAAGCCCTTCTGTGAATATAGGATTTTTTGAATTAGTAAGTTATGTTATTGAAAGTAAAATAAAAGATGAAATCTTAAAAAATAAATTCTCTTTTTTAGATTACCATGATATGCTCACTGGATTGTCTAATCATAAAAGTTTTGTAGAATATAAATGGAATAGAAGTTTTCATAATTATGCTTCTCTTGGTTTGATAACTTCTGACATCAATGGTTTGAAACAGCTCAATGATAAATATGGCCCTCTTTTTGGAGACGAAATGATTATCAAAACTGCACATATTTTAAAAAAATATTTTCCTGAGGAAAAACTTTTTAGACTTAGTGGTGATGAATTTCTAGTTGTTTGTGAAAATATAGACAATGAAACTTTCATAAGAAATATAGATAATATAAAATTAGAATTTTCAAATTTTGAAAATAGAGGACTGTCAATTGGGTATTCATGGGCTGATGATGAAATTGATTTTGATGTTCTTCATAAAAATGCTGAAGAATTGATGTATATTGATAAACAGAAATATTACCAAAATACAAATTTTACAAGCAAACATTATCGTCCAGCATTACTTCAAAAGTTATTGGCTGAAATTAAAAATAATGAATATCATGTATTTTTACAGCCTATGATAGATCTTAAAACAAAAAAATTATCTGGAACAGAAGCTTTAATAAGACATATTAATTCAGATGGAGTGATCACTCCTCCTATCAAATTTATTCCTCTACTTGAAAAAGAACGTCTTATTCGTTATATAGATTTCTTTGTATTTGAAGAAGTTTGTAAAACTCTTCATAGATGGAAAGCAGAAGGGAAAAAATTAGTTCCAATATCTCTTAATTTTTCAAGAAATACACTTCTTGAATCTGATTTTGTAAAGACTTTAAAAATAATAGCAGCAAAATACAATGTTTTAAGAAGTCTTATAGAAATAGAAATCACTGAAACAATTGGCGAGATAGATACAAAAATAATTTCAAATATAAGTAAAGAGATAAAAAATGCTGGTTTTACTATTGCTCTTGATGATTTTGGAAGTAAATACAGTAATATCAGCTTATTTACAACATTGGAGTTTGACACTTTAAAATTGGATAGGAGCCTTGTTGAAAAATTACAGGTAAGCTCAGAGAAAAAAATAATTGTCAGAAGTGTTATTAATATGTGTAAAGAAATGAATGTAAGAACTGTAGGTGAAGGAATAGAAACAGAAGAAGTCAATTCTCTCCTTGCTTCTCTAAATTGTGATCATGCTCAAGGGTATCTGTACAGCAGACCTATTCCTATTCCTGAGTTTGAAAAAAAATACTTTTAATAAAATTTTTAATTTATTTAAAAAGGGTGGTCAGAAGCTAGATTAAATTTCAGCTTTTGGATCACCCTATTTTTATAATTTTTTATTTTAGTTATTTAATATTTTTTCTATTTTTATACTTTTCAATACAGTATCCAGAATTTCTAAATCAATACTCCCTGTTGTATCAAGCATTGCATTTGTAGTTCCACAGGCCACTCCCAGTTTAAAACTTTCTTCTAAACTTTTTCCTTCAGCAATTCCATAGGCAAATCCTCCAATTGTTGAATCTCCTGACCCTACAGTATTTTTTATTTGAACTTTTGGAAAAGTTGCTCTGTAGACTTCATTTTTAGTTATGAGCACTGCTCCATTTCCCCCAAGAGTTACCATCACATTTTCCACGCCTTTTTTTATAATCTCCCTTGCTCCTTCAACTATTTCATTTAAAGTAGCAAATTTTTTCTTAAACATATCTTCCAGCTCATCTTGATTAGGTTTTATAAGAAAAGGAGCAGCTTCAATCCCTTTTGCAAGAGTGTCTCCACTTGTATCAAGAATAAATTTTATCCCTCTTTTAGAAGCCTCATTTATAAGAATATTGTAGGAATCTTTTTTTATTCCTTTTAAAAGACTTCCAGAACCACATACTAACTTTATTCCTTTTTCTAAAATCGAGATATATTTTTCTAAAAATTTCTCAAAATCTTTTTCCTTTCCCTCAGCTGATTCAAGAAATTCAGTTATTTTTCCTGTGTTCTTATCAATTGCAGCTATACAGGTTCTCGTTTCAAAATCAGTTTCCAAAAAACTATTCTCTATACTGTCTTTATCTAATTTTGATAAAAATAGTTTCCCTGTATATCCTCCTACAATTCCAGTAGCAAGAATATCTCCTCCCAGTTGTTTTATTACTCTGCTTACATTTATTCCCTTTCCTCCAGCATTTTTTTCAACAGCTGTAGTTCTGTTTATATTTCCCATCTCAATTTTTTCAATATTGTACCTTACATCTATTGCAGGATTAAGTGTAACTGTTAAAATCTTATTCATAACTATGCCTTTCCATTACTTCCACACATTAATATTTTTTCAATGGCCACTTTTTTCATTGATTCTTTAGCAGGTCCAAAATATTTTCTTGGATCGCTTTCATTAGGGTTATTCACCAATACTTCTCTTAAAGTTTCAGCAAAAGGCATTTTTAATTCTGTTGCAATATTTACTTTTGTTATACCTAAATCTATTGCTCTTTTTACCTGATCCGCTGGAACTCCTGAAGCCCCATGTAAAACCAAAGGAATATCTACCACTGCTCTTATTTCTGCAAGTCTTTCAAAATCCAGTTTTGGTTCTTCTTTATACACTCCATGGGCTGTTCCTATTGCTACTGCAAGAGAATCTATTCCCGTTCTTTCTACATATTCTTTTGCCTGAGCAGGATTTGTATATTTGCTGTCTTTATCATCTCTTACCAGATCATCTTCCTGCCCTCCAAGTATTCCTAACTCCCCTTCAACTGTAACATCAAATTTATGAGCATAGTCTACCACCATTTGTACTTTTTTTATATTCTCTTCAAAATCTAAATGAGAAGCATCAATCATTACTGACTTTGTTCCTATGTCAATGGCATTCACTATTTCGTTATAATCTTCATGATGATCTAAGTGCATTGCTATAGGGATATCATATTTTTCTGAACATATTTCCACTAACTTTATAAAAAATTCTGCTCCTGCATATTTCATTGTTCCTGGGGTTGCAGCTACAATAATTGGTGATTTTAATTCAGAAGCTGCTTCTATTACAGTTTGAATTGTCTCCATATTGTGAACATTAAAAGCTGGAACAGCATATTTTCTCTTTTGAGCATCTAACAATAATTGTCTTGTTGAAACTAACATTTTACATTCCTCCTAGAATTTTATTTCTCATAGTTATGAATAATTACACCTTTAACCACTCTGTTTACTTCCCCTGTAGGACAAGGGTTATCTGGATTTATTCCAAGCTTTGATGATTTTAAAAGAGAAATCAATTGTCCATATACAAGATATCCAAGTCCAGCAACTACCTCTTCCATCTCTCCCATTTTTTCATCTCCAAAAGAAAAATAAAAATCAGAGTTTTCTTTTACCTCTTTATCAAAAATAGTATCCAAAACCACTATTTTCTTTTCTCCCTTTTCACTTTTAAATTCTTTTAGCAGGTCAAGTTCATAAACTCTTGTATGTTTATTATTTGACATCATACATACAATAGTTGTTTTATCATTTACTATTGATTTAGGCCCATGTCTGAATCCTAAAAAAGTATTATAGAAAGAAGCTATTTCCCCCCCAGTAAGTTCTAAAACCTTTAAAGATACTTCCTCTGCCAGTCCTTTTAAAGTTCCATCTCCTAAATATACTATTCTTTCTATATCCAGATCTGAAATAACATCTGCATCTGCTAAAATATTTTCTAAATTTTTCTCTACAATTTTTGATATATAAAGTATCTTTTCTGCATAATATTCAAATTTCTCTCTCAATAGAACAAGTACTCCAGCAACTAACATAGATGAAAAACTTCCTGTCATGGCAAATCCTTTATCATTTGTTTTCTCAGGCATTAACAGTAAAAATTTATTGTCTTGATTTTCTGATATTTTTGCCAGCTTTCCTTCTGGATTGCAAGTTACAAATATGTGATATATATTTCCTACTAATTTATCTGCTAATTCTACTGTTGCTACACTCTCAGGAGAATTTCCTGATCTTGCACAAGATATCAGTATTGTTGCTGTATCTTTGTTCAAGTATTGTTCTGGCATAGATACTATATCCGTAGTAGGAATAGAAACTACTTCTATATCCACTTTACTGTTTATATATGAGCTTATTGTATTTCCTACAAATTCTGATGATCCTGCACCTGTAAATATTACTTTGATTTTATTTTCTTTTATTCCATCTAAAAATCTGCTTATTTCTGGAAGTTTTTCCTTTATTATTTCCACTTCTTCTCTCCAAATAGATGGTTGCTGAATTATTTCTTTCCATGTTACACAATTTTTAAATTCCATTTTTCTCTCCTTTATATAATTTATTTTTTTATTACTAATGCTGCTGCCCCTTTTATCCCAGCTTCTTCATTTAATTCTCCAAAAGAAATTTTAAGATTTTCCATAGTCATTCCAAGAGCATATTTTGACAAATACTTTTTTATTCCATCTAATAGAACATCTCCTGCTCTTGCAACTCCTCCAGTGAAAATAATTATTTCAGGGTTCACTATATTCAAAAGCATCCCAAGGCCTTCTGCCATATACTCACAAAAAAAATCTACTATCCCTATTGAAAACTTATCTCCAGATTTAGCCAGATCAAATATATCCTTTGCTTCTAATCTGCTCAAATCTCCATTTATTTTTTTATATAGTTCATTATTTTTATCTTTCTCTAATCTTTTTATTCCTTCTCTTACGATTCCAGTGGCAGAGCAATATGTTTCAAGGCATCCTGTAAGACCACACCCACATTTATACCCATTTTTATTTACCACTATATGTCCCAGCTCTCCAGCTGCTCCTCCAGAACCCTCTACTATCTGTCCATTTATTATTATTCCTGCTGCAATTCCAGTTCCAATAGGAATAGTTATGCTGTTTTTATATTCTTTTGCTGCTCCAAAAAGTGCTTCCCCTAAAGCAATAACTTTTACATCATTTCCTACTTTCACAGATTTTCCTGAAATCCTTTCCATAAGTTCCTTTGCAGGAAAATCATTTCCCCATGAAAAATTTGCCGCTATTTTTACAACTGAATTATTTACTACTGGTCCAGGAATTCCCATCCCAACAGCTTCAATTTCCATCTCTGAGATTTTTAATTCTTCTGCTAATTGTTTCACTGTATTCCATATTCTTATAAAGGTTTCTTCACTGCCATTTTGAGAATTTGTCTTTATACTTGTCTTCTTTAATATTTCAGCTTTTTCATCTAAAATTCCAATTTCAACATTTGTCCCGCCTATATCTATTCCAGCAAAATAAGCCATTTTATCCCCTTTCTCTTATTTTATACCTTTGAAATATTTTTTATTATTTGTCATGTTGTCCGTACCAATTTTTAGCTTTTAAAAATCAGACTCCCATGAGTCTGATTTTTAGTTATCTTCCAAATCTACTTCAAATTCAAATTTATCTCCACGAAGAAAACTTACTGTATACTCTATTTTTTCTATTCCTGTATATGTCCATCTCTGAAGTTTTATAATAGGACTCTTCTCATCTATTTCCAACGCTTCAGAAATTTTTTTATCTGCACTGAGAACTGAAAATCTTTCAGTTGCTTTGCTGAAAATTATATTATATTTCTTCTGCAAAACATCATACAAAGGTGTATTTAAAATATCCTTTTTAGAAAAATTCAAAAGTTTTTTAACTGGAAGGTAAGTTTTTTCATACATATATATCTCTTCATCAGCCAGTCTTAATCTTACAAGCTCAAATATCTTTTCCTCTTTATCCAGATTTAATTCCTGAGCTATTTTTTCTCCAGCTATTTTTTCTTTAAATGAAAGTATTTTTGATTCTGGAGTTTTTCCCTGCTTTTTCATTTCCTCTGTAAAGCTATAGAATTTTAAAAGTTTCTGCTTTAATACTCTTGATGAAACAAAAGTTCCGCATCCTTGAATTTTATATAGATATCCTTTTTTTTCTAAATAGGCTATTCCCTGTCTCACTGTAGCTCTGCTTAAATTATATTTTTCACAATATTCTCTTTCAGTAAGAATTTTATCATCTTCTTTTAAATTTTTAGTTTTTATTTCTTCTATGATGATCTCTGCTAATTGGTAGTAAAGTGGACTTTTAGATTTATTTAACAGCATCCTGTCCTCCATAAATATTTTATTATTGATTAAATAATATCATCTGTCCAATTATTTTACAAGAGATTTACTATTTTCGATTTTACAATCATTCTTTAGATTTCATATATTATTCTGTAAAGCCATCCTGCCAATGGATCTTTTAATTTTACCATTTCACTATATAACTCTTCCAGCATCTCTTTTTTTACATCTTTATATCTTTCATCATAGAATAGATTATTCATTTCTTCTTTATCATTTTTCATATCATAAAGCTCTCCAACATCTGAAGCATTAAAAATTATCTTATAGTCTTTTCTTCTCCACATTCTCTGTTCAAAATACACAAAGTGTCCAGCCAGCTGTCCAAGAACACCTTTTCTTCCATTACTTTTTCCATCTCTTAAAATAGGAAGAAGCGACTCTCCATCAAAGAAATCAGAAATCTTTTTTCCAGCAACATCATTACAAGTTGGTGTTAAATCATGAAGATATACAAAATTATTGTCTTCTTCATTTTTTCTATTTGACCCTGGATCTTTGATTATCATAGGAATTCTATATGTTGTATCAAACATAAATTCCCCTTTTTCTATAAGTCTGTGAGCTCCCATTGCATCTCCATGGTCAGCTGTTATTGCCATAAATAAACTTTCATAAAGACCTTCTTCTTTTAAAAACTTTACAAATTCTCCTATTGCATCATCTATTAAAGTTATATAGCCCCAGAATTTAGCAATAACTTCTTTCCATCTTTCTTCAGAAGCATCCCATACTCCCCACATTTTAGCTATATCTCTATAGTGATTTGGTTTTCCTGCCATTGGGTTATAGAAGCTTTCATCTAAGATTACATCTTCAGATTTATACATTGAATAATAAGGCTCTGGAATCACACAAGGAGTATGTGGTCCCCAGAAATTCATCCATATAAAGAATGGCTTATTTTCTTTTTTTGCTTCAAGTACAGCTTTTTTTGCTTCATCTATTACAAAAAAAGGAAGAGTAGCCTCTCTTGTTCCGCTTAAAAGTCCACAAAGCTCTTGAACTCTAAGATGAGCATTTTCTCCAAAGTAGCTTTTAGAAACTTCTGGTATTTCAAAACCTTTTTCCTCCAGCCAGTCTTTATACCTAGTTTCCTGCTCTGGCCCTTGTGCAAATACAAGATTTTTATATACTCCGCTTCCTGGATATCCATATCCATCAAAGTTATGACCCTTAAATCCAAAATCTCTAGGAAGAACTGTTTTCCCAACATGCCATTTCCCAATTAAATAATTCATATGATCCTGCATCTCTGTTATTATATTAGGATTTGATAATGAAGGATCTCCCAATCCTCCCTTTTCACTATTTCTCATAAGTCCATGATTGCTTGGCATCTGTCCTGTAAATAATGAAGTTCTTGCTGGACTGCATACAGAAGCTGGAGTAAATGCATTATTAAATTTGACTCCATCTGCTGCTATTGCATCCATATTTGGTGTTTTTACTATTTTATGTCCATATGTTCCCAACATATCAACTCTTACTTGATCTAATAATATAAAAGCTATATTATTATTCATCTATTTTTCCTCCTTAAACTTCCAGCTACTTTGTTTCCAATTTTCTTTAATATTCTTCACATAGTGATTTAGTTACTTTTTTCTTTTTTATATTTAAAGCTCCCATCAATACCAGAGCAATTACTGCAAATACCATTGTTATCTTTGTCAAACTATTTCCTCCTGCCAGTCCTATTGGAGAAAGAACACAATATAGATAACATAATCCCAATACAAGCAGAGTTGATGTTTCCTTTGCATATTTCCAATTTGTTAAATCTACATCTGATTTATTTTTAACTGATGGAACATATGGTTTTTCTCTTTTGAAAACACTTCCTAGAGTAAACATTGCTATTATGTCAAATACAAACAGCCCTCCCATTACATGAACAAAGTTTAGTTTTACTTTAAATATCCATACTAATGAAAAATATAATATTACATGGAGAAGTACTGTTATTCTTGCTGCTTTTCCAGATACTGTCTTATTCAAGAATCCTACTGCTACAAGAGCAACTATAGGTATATTGAAGAATCCTGCAAATCTTTTTAAAAGCAGAAATAATCCCCCTGTTCCATACTGAAGTAATGGTGCTATTATCATAGATACTATTGCTATTATAGTTCCAGCTATCTTAGCTACTTTTATTAAATCTTCATCTGATATATTTTTATTAAATATCGGCTTATAAATATCATAGCAGAATAATGTTGCAGCACTGTTTATAAATGAATTGAATGTACTCAATATTGCTCCAAACAAACATGCTGTGAAAAATCCCAATAAAGGTTTTGGCAAAACTTTTGATACAAGTGTTGGATAGGCTAAATCTATATTTCCCAATGAATTTCCAAAGATATGAAAAGAAATAAGTCCAGGAACATTTAATAATACAGGAAGGAATAATAAAAATATTCCTGCATATAAAATTCCTTTTTGCCCTTCTGCTAAACTTTTAGCTGCAAGAGATCTTTGGATTATTGCCTGATTTGTTGTCCAATAGAAAAAGTTTACTATTAATATACCAGTAAATATTGTTGTCCAAGGTACTGGATCCCCTGCTGCTCCCCAAGCTGTCAATTTTTCTATATGAGATGATGTAACTATATCCACTCCCTTTAATAAGCTTCCATCTCCTAAAAATTTCAAAGCAAAGAAAGGTATCATTGTTCCACCTATTATCAAAGCAAATCCATTTAGTGTATCTGATACTGCAACTGCTTTCAATCCACCAAATATTGCATAGATTCCTCCAATAATTCCAATCAGCCATACCACTCCCCAAAGAGCTGTATTAAAACTTACTCCAAACATTCCTGTTATATCAAATATTTGTGTAAAAGCAATAGCTCCTGAATAAAGTGCCCCTGGTATCATTACAAAAGTATATGCAACTAGGAAAAGCAATGACATTATCTGTCTTGTCTGTTTGTCATATCTTTCCTCGAAAAATTCAGGTATAGTTGTAAATCCACCTTTTAAATACCTTGGTAAAAGAAATAATGCAAGTACACATAAAGGAACTACAGATTGTACAGTCCATGCTATTATTGAAAAGTTGCTTATATATGAAGAGGCATTTACTCCTACTAATTGTTCTGTTGAAAGACTTGTCAACACCATTGAAAATCCAATAACAGTGGCACTTAAACCTCTCCCTGCCAGAAAATATCCCTGTGCACTGTTGTCTTCACCTTTAGTTTTTAACCATGAAACAAAAGCAATTAATGCTGTTATTAAAACAAATGTAAAAAAAGTCATTTTTCCCTCCTAATTTATTTCAATGGAGATTTTTAAAAATTCGTTGTATAAACAAACCTATCTCCTCTCACTGTAGATTTCGTGTATTCTAAAACCTTACTTCCTTGGAAAACTGTTCTTTCTACTTTCATTCCTAAATCTCCTTCATTTAGTCCCAGAAATTTAGCCTCAGAAGCATCCAATTTACATGGATAAAACAACTCTTTTCCATGAGTCATTTTTATTCCAAATTCATTTGCTAAAACATCATATAATTTTTTTGATTTGAGATCGATATTTTCAATTCCTTCTACTAAAGAGTAGTTCAGATAAATAGTTTCATAGATTAAAGCTTCATCATTTCCATATCTTATCCATACAAGTTTACATATAAGTTCATCATCAGAAAGATTCATTCTCTCTTTAACAAGAGTATTTGGCTTTTTAATTTTCAGTGATAATATTTTAGAAATAGGAATTTTTCCCAGACTCATCATATCATCATAAAATTTACTAAAACCTGACCGATCTTGATAAATTTTAGGAGATGATACATAACTCCCCTTTCCTTGAAGCTTATAAATATATCCTTCTTTTTCCAAAGCTCTTAAAGCCTGTCTTACAGTTGTTCTGCTAAGATCATATACAGTACAAAATTCTGATTCAGCAGGTATTTTGTCATTTTCTTTTAATGTACCTTCTTCAATATGTTTTTTTATACTATGTACTAATTGCTGATATAAAGGAACCTCACTTTTCTTATTAATCTCAAACATAATTTTCTCCCATGGGTTTTAATAATATTATCTTTTCTGTTACGATAAGTATAATTCAACCTTTAACTGTTGTCAATACTGATTTTTACTAGGTTTTAACTTGTATCATACACCTAAACCACTATATTAATCACTTCATATCAACTTGTATCTAAAAAATTTTTTTATTTTTTTCTTACACTTTATTAAAACAATATGTATGTTATTTTTTCATATCAATCTTTTTTAGTCTTATTTTATTAATAAATAAAAAAAGAGAGTACCTTATTTTCTTTCAAGGTACTCTCTCAACTTTTTATTCAGTTATATACTTGTATTTCTATTATAAAATTTATCTAAATTCTTGCTTCCATCTTTTCCGTTCACCAGTATTTTTACTCTGCTTATATTTCCAAGTTCTGTTAAACTATTTACTATTGAGTAAATATTCAAAAGATTCTTACGACTGTTGTCATCCATTTCCTTTGCTTGAGAATTTAAATCAATGTATGCTGTATCTCCAGAAAAATATAAATTTAATACAGTAATATCCTTACTTTCAATAAACCCTTCATTTTGAAGAATTTCGATAGTCTTAGCAACTACTTTAACAGATTTATCTTTTCTGCTTTGACTCTGTTCTATCTCCCCATCTTTTTTAATAAGTGATTTTCCATCAGCTCCAGGGATATATACCACTACTTTTTCTTTAGGCTTTTCTTCTCTAGTCAGTCCATTAGCAGCAATAGTCTTTATGCCTTTATCTTTTTTTACAAGATTAAAATATGTTGTTCCACATATTGCAGCAATTATCCATATTCCTGCCAATACTCCTATCCATTTTTTACTCACTGCTTCACCTCACTGATTAATAAAAATATCCTCTTACCATCTCAGCTATCTCTTTTGCCATCTTTTTTTGATATACTGGATTTGTTATTTTTTGAAGATCGCTCTTGTTGCTTATGAATCCTACCTCTACTAACACACTTGGCCCATTAAATCCTCTTAGTACAGCAAAGTTAGCTCCATGTATTCCTCTATTATTTAATCCTATAGCATCAGCTAAAGAATTATTTGTCTTTCTTGCAAATCCAATCGAACTTTCCTGATTCTTTTTATATGCCAGTTCCCCCATTATTTGAGCTATATCGCTACTATTTTCACCATACTTATCTCCAAAACTATTTTCAAAAGAAGCTATTCTTTCAGCATATGGCGAAGATTTTTTAGAGAAATAGAAAACTTCTACTCCATTCATTTTACTTGATACTGCTGCATTGGCATGTATACTGATAAACATATTCGCTTTTGCTTTATTAGCTATTTTAGGACGTTGTGATAAAGACACAAAAACATCTGTCTCTCTTGTCATGACAACATTAAAATCTTTTTTCAATTCATCTCTCAAATATTTACTCACTGCTAGAGTTATTGTTTTTTCATAGTATTTTTTAAATCCTATTGCTCCTGGATCTTTTCCACCATGTCCAGCATCTATAGCTATAGTAAATTGTTTCTTTTGAGATTTATCATTAAATGTAAGAATAAAATCATTTCCTTTAGGAGCGATTCTTCCAGTATAACTGATATTTTTTCTCAGTTTAATAAAAAATCCAACTGATCCGCTGTAATCTACAACTTCAAGGCTTTCTATATACTTTCCTGCGAAGTTTTTACTATTTATTTTTCCAGTGAGAGTGCTCCCTGGGAATTCTAAAAAAATCAATTTGTTGTACTCGTCATAATTCATTGTATACTTTGGTTTTTCCGATCCTGCAAAATCCATAGTAAGAACAGCTCCATTCAGTTTTACTGATCTAATAGTTCCAGCAAATGAAATCACTGTCAAAAACAAAAATAAAAAAATTGTAAGTATCCTCTTCATCTTATGTCCCCGCTTTATTAAAGAAAAAACGACAATGTTCATTGTCGTTTTATTTTAATTACTATAATACTCTAGAAATAGCTCCTTTAGTGAAAGTTATTTTTACACCTTTGTCAACTCTTACTTCTACATAATCTTCACTTACAGAAACTATAGTACCTTTTACTCCACCAACTGTAACCACTTCAGATCCTTCTTTTAATGAATCCATCATTTCTTTTTGTTTCTTTTGTTTTTTCTTGTTTGGTAATATTAATAAGAAGTAGAATACAGCTATCCATACTACAAAAGTTAGTCCCATTCCACCATATTTACCTAATAATTGTTCCATTGTTAATCCCCCTCATCAGAAAAGCTTTGTTACAAGTATAACATATTGCAAGTTTTTTTTCAATTTTTTCTATGATTTATATAGCTTTTTTTGAGTATTTTATTTAAAAAAAGCTTTTATTTTATCTTTTAAAGTTTTATGTTTTTTATAGTTTTTATCTTTCAAACTGTCATCAAAGGCTTTCAATAATTCTTTCTGTTTATCATTAAGATCAGTAGGTGTTTCTACTACTACCTGTACTAATTGATCTCCTATCATAGAACTTCTCAAAGACTTAATTCCCTCTCCTCTTAATTTGAAAAGTTTTCCTGTTTGTGTTCCAGCTGGTATTTTTATATTCTTTTTACCATTTAAAGTAGGAATTTCAACTTCTCCTCCAAGAGCAGCAGCTGTGAATGTAATAGGTACTTCACAAAGTATGTCATCTCCTCTTCTTTGGAATAACTCATGTTCCTTTACCCTTATTATTACATAAAGATCTCCATTAGGTCCACCGCTTTCGCTAGCCTCTCCCATTCCATCAAGTCTTAATTTTTGACCATCATCTATTCCTGCTGGTATTTTTATTTTCTTTTCTACTGTTTCTTTTACAATACCTGTTCCATGACAAGTTTTACATTTTTTCTCAGGAATTTCTCCTTTACCATGACACTCATCACATTCAACAAAGCTTTCAAAGTTTCCAAGTATAGTTCTTTGAACTGTTTTAACTCTTCCAGAACCACTACATTTAGTACATTTTTTCATTGTACTTCCTGGTTCAGCTCCATTTCCATTACAAGTACCGCATTTTCCATTTCTCTTATATTTTATTGTCTTTTCTACACCTTTTGCTGCTTCTTCAAGAGTAATTTCTACTTGATATCTCAAGTCAGATCCTGGTTCCACGTAGTTTCTTCTAGAACTTCCTCCACCAAAACCACTGAATCCTCCAAATCCACCAGATCCTCCTCCGAAGAATGAACTGAATATATCTTCGAATCCTTCACTGCTGAATCCTCCTCCGAATCCACCTGCTCCTGGACCACCTTGTTCAAAGGCTGCATGACCGAATCTATCATATTGAGCTCTTTTTTCTTTGTCCGATATCACCTGATATGCTTCATTTACCTCTTTAAATTTTTCTTCAGCTTCTTTTTTCTCTTTTTCGCTGGCGTTACTGAATTTATCAGGATGATATTTCATGGCAGCTTTTCTGTATGCTTTCTTAATATCAGCTTCAGAAGCATCTTTTGCTACTCCTAATACTTCATAATAATCTCTTTTTGCCATTTAATATTTTCCTCCATTTCTAATATCTAAAGTATTATATCACAATTTTCAATATAACATGATACATTTTTATATAAACTATAAAATAGTTATATCTAATGCCCTATAATATACTTCAGCTTTTTCAAGTTTTTCTATTCCTGCTTTTTCTTTAAGGTTTCCTGAAGCATTATCAAAATCTGATATTCCATTCCAAGGCTCCAGACACACATACTCTGCTCCTGGCTTATTCCAGAAAGCTATATATTTGAAACCTTCATATACAAATTTTATTCCTCTGCTATTTTTTCTATTTTTTAAATAAACAGTATCAGAATTAGGATTTTCTATGATGAGGGCATCATTTTCAAAAGTATTTATATCTAAATTAATTATTTTTCCTTCAAAAGCTTTTATTTTCTTTTGAGAAGATATCAATGTTCCATTAAAAGTTTTTACTTCTCCTGTTTCCTCTTTTTCAAACTCCAGATAATAATCTGAAATTCCTATTCCATTTTCTACAGGAGTATTAAATGCTGGATGTGCTCCTAATGAGAAATACATCTCTTTCTCTCCCAGATTTTCTATTTTATATTCTATTCTTAATTTTTTATCTTTTATTATATATTTTATATAAAGTTTAAAATCAAAAGGATAGACTTTTTTTGTTTCATCACTTGAAGCAAAAAGAAATTCCAGATAGTCATCTCCCTGATCACTCACCTGAAATTCATAATCTCTTGCAAATCCATGTTTTGAAGTAAGATTGTATTCTTTTCCCTCATAAAAATATCTGTTATCTTTTAAAGCTCCAACAAAAGGAAATAGTATTGGAGAGCTCTTTGCCCAAAATTTAGGATCTTTCTGCCAGATATATTCTTTCCCTGTCTTCAGATCTTTCATCCCTGTGAGCTCTGCCCCTAGACTCTCCACTTTTATTTCCATTAAACTATTTTTTAAACTATATTCCATTTCTATCTCCTATATTCAGCTTTTTCTAGGTCCAACAGATATTCTTTTCTGAAAAGACCTCCTCCATATCCTGTTAATTTTCCATTTTTACCTATGACTCTATGACAAGGAATTATGATTGAAATAGGATTATTATGATTAGCTCCCCCAACAGCTCTCACAGCTTTAGGATTTTTCATAGCTATTGCCTGACCCTGATATGATCTTGTTTCTCCATATGGTATTGCCAATAGGGCTTTCCATGCTTCCTGTTGAAATTCAGTTCCTTGACTTATATCAAGTTTTACATCAAATGTTTTTCTTTTTCCTGCAAAATATTCTTGAAGTTCTTTTATACATTTCTCTACTTCTTTTGAATAAATTTCTTCTAATTTGATATCTCTGAAATTTACACCACTGATTCCATCTTTTTCTTCACATACCTCGATCATTCCTAAATCTTTTATTTCTAAATATCCTCTTCCTTTCATTCCCCCTCCTTCATGCTGTCAAAGATAGTCAAGTTCAATTACCAGAAAGGGAATAGAGTAAAGTACCCTATTCCCTCTATTGGTTTTCCTTTTCAGGAATTATTCAATTAATTATTAGTCAACAACTTCTGCATCTGCTACATCATCGTCAGCTTTAGCGTCTCCACCTTGAGCACCTGCTCCTTGTTCAGCTTGTGCTTTAGCTTGTGCTTCTTTGTAGATTTCTTCAGCAAATTTATGAGCTACTTGAGATAAGTTTTCCATAGCTTTTTCTATAGCATCTTTATCTTCTCCGTCTTTTACTTTTTTAAGTTCTTCAATAGCTGCTTCAATATCTTTTTTCTCTTGTTCAGTAGCTTTATCTCCATAATCTTTTAGAGATTTTTCTGTAGAAGCAATAAGCATATCTGCTTTGTTTCTAGTTTCTACTAATTCTTTGAATTTTTTATCTTCAGCTTCATTAGCTTCAGCTTCTTTAGTCATTCTTTCAATATCTTCTTTAGATAAGTTAGTTGATCCAGAAATAGTTACTGTATTTTCTTTTCCAGTTCCTAAGTCTTTAGCTGATACGTGAACGATTCCATTAGCATCTATATCAAAAGTTACTTCGATTTGAGGTACACCTCTTGGAGCTGCTGGGATTCCTTCAAGATTGAATTCTCCTAATTTATGGTTATCAGAAGCTTTTGCTCTTTCACCTTGTAATACATTGATTGTTACTGCTGGCTGATTATCTACAGCTGTTGAGTAAACTTGTGATTTTTTAACTGGGATAGTAGTATTTTTCTCAATCATTTTAGTAAATACTCCACCTAAAGTTTCAATTCCTAATGATAATGGAGTTACATCTAGCAATAAAACATCTTTAACGTCTCCCATTAATACTCCACCTTGAATAGCTGCTCCTGCTGCAACAACTTCATCAGGGTTGATTCCTTTATTAGGTTTTTTACCAAAGAATGATTCTACCCACTCTTGAACTGCTGGTATTCTTGTAGATCCTCCTACTAGTAATACTTCATTGATTTCTGATGGATTTAATCCAGCATCTTTTAAAGCAGTTTTTGTAGGCCCTTGAGTTGCTTCTACTAAATGTTTAGTTAAATCATTAAATTTAGCTCTTGTTAATTTCATTTCTAAGTGTTTAGGTCCTGTAGCATCCATAGTAATGAATGGTAAAGATATAGAAGTTTCCATCATTGTAGAAAGTTCTTTTTTAGCTTTTTCAGCTGCATCTTTAAGTCTTTGGTATGCCATTTTATCATTTGAAAGATCAATTCCACTTTCTTTTTTGAATTCAGTTGTTAACCAATTGATAACTTCAGCGTCAAAGTCGTCTCCTCCTAAGTGGTTGTTACCTGCTGTAGATATAACTTCAATAACTCCGTCAGCTATTTCCAATACAGATACGTCAAATGTTCCTCCTCCTAAGTCGAATACTAGAACTTTTTCTTCTTTTTTCTTTTCAAGTCCATAAGCAAGTGCTGCTGCTGTTGGTTCATTGATTATTCTTTTTACATCTAATCCTGCAATAACTCCAGCATCTTTTGTTGCTTGTCTTTGTGAGTCGGTAAAGTAAGCTGGTACAGTGATAACTGCTTCAGTTACAGGTTCTCCTAAGTAAGCTTCAGCATCTTTTTTCAATTTTTTAAGTGTCATTGCTGAAATTTCTTGTGGAGTATATTTTTTTCCAAAAATTTCTACTTTGTAGTCAGAACCCATATGAGTTTTGATTGAACTTACAGTTGATAATGGATTAGTTATTGCTTGTCTTTTTGCAATTTCTCCAACTATAATTTCTCCATTTTCTTTAATGTTTACAACTGATGGAGTTGTTCTTGCTCCTTCTGAGTTAGGGATTATTGTAACACTTCCTCCCTCCATTATTGCTACACAAGAGTTTGTTGTTCCTAAGTCAATTCCAATTATTTTACTCATTATTAATTACCTCCTAAAATGTCGTCTATATTTAAATTTTATTTTTAACTTTTTTATATTAAGGTTTTTTATTAACCTCTCTTACATACTTTTACCATTGACGGTCTTATTACTTTACCTTTCATTGTATAACCTTTTTGAAGTTCAAGAATGATAGTATCATCTTCAAATTCTGGATTATCTTCTACCATTACAGCATGATGATACATTGGATCATATTTACCCTCAGCTTTTATTGGTTCTACTCCTTCAGTTTCCATGATACCTTTTAATTGTCCAAGTATCATATCTACACCTTTTACAAGTCCATCAAAGTCTTTTGTTGCTTCTGATGCTGAGATAGCTCTTTCTAAATTATCCAGTCCATCTAATAATTTTGTAATTATTTTTTCAGAAGCAAATTTTCTTAACTCTTCAACTTCTTTTTCTTTTCTTTTTGTAAAATTTTGAAAATCAGCTTGTTTTCTAAGATAAGATTGTTTCCAATCCTCTACTTCAGCTTTTAATTTTCCAATTTCTTCTTCTGTATCTTTTTCTTCTTTTTCGCAGCAGCAAGATCCTTTTTCTTCTCCATGACCTTTACATACGCATCCACATTCTTCTTTTTCTTCTTCCTCTTTTATTATATCTTCTTCGAAAGTTTCAACTTCCTTTTTCATTTCCTTATCCAATTCTTTTTCTAATTCTTTTTCTTTATCATTTATCATTTGTTTCGTCCTTTCTCTCTATTTTATTTAATATTTTATTTACTTCTTGAGTTACATATTTTATCAGTCCCATAGTTTTTGAATACGCCATCCTTTTAGGACCTATTACTCCAAGTATTCCTTGAGATGATCCTGCTTTATATAATGAATATACAAAGCTATAGTCTTCCAATCCTTTTATTCCTAATTCTTCTCCAAATACTACATTTACTTTTCCATAGGAACTATCTCTATTTTTTACAAGTTGTTCAAATAAAAGTTTTATATCTTTTCTATGATGGAAAAGTTCTAAGACTTCTGAAACCTCATTAACATTCTTATCTTTAAAGATACTCGGAACATTATTTATAAAGAATTTACTGTCATCTTCATATTGTTCTATATCATCTGTTAATAATTTTTTTCCTAAAATAAATTTCTCTATATTCCCAAAATTTATTTCATGATTTGCTACTTTTGTATTTAACTCTCTTGATATTACCTCAAGTTCTTCTTTAGAAATAGACTGATCAAGCATTATCTTTTTAGTTTTTACAGCTCTGTTTTCAGTAACTATAACAGCTAAAACTAAGAACTCATCTATATGTACCAGTTCTATTTTTTTTATTCTTTCTACTATAGTACTTGGCTCTATTGCTATTCCTGCATAAGTAGTCATCTTTGAAAGAAGAGAAGAAGTCTTTTGTAAAAGCAGATCCAGCTCATTAACTCTGTGCTCGTACTCAAGTTCTATATTGTTCTTTTCCTCTTTTGTAAGTTTTTCAACTTTCAGCAGTTCATCAAGATAATATTTATAGCCTTTATCAGTAGGGATTCTCCCTGAAGATGTATGAGTTTTTGATATATATCCCATATCTTCCAAATCAGCCATTACATTTCTAATAGTTGCTGATGAAAGATCAATCCCATATTTTTTTACCAAAGTTCTTGAACCGATAGTATCTCCAAAAGTTAAATAATAATTTACTATTGCATTTAATACTAACTTTTCTCTTTCTGAAATAGACATCTTTCATCACCTTTTTGTTAGCACTCATCAAAGTCGAGTGCTAATTCTCAATTAAAAAGATACATCAATTTTATATATTTGTCAATACTTTTTTGAATTTTTTTTAATAATTTATTTTATTGCTTTTTTAGTTTTTCCTTTATTTCTATCTTTAAAGTTATTATGATTTTTCAAAAATTAGCCATACATATATTTAAAATAATTTTAATATTTGAAAAATGTAAAATTAAATAGTATAATTTTTATTACAAAAAGATTACATCTAAGGGAGGACTAATGTTAGTATTAAAAATTTTGGGAGTTATTGCTATTATAATTGGAATAATATCTGTGGTTGGTATTTTAAATCAAAAGTGTATAGAAAAATTTCAGGTACCATTATTTTCAAAAGGTAGTGCTAGTGCTACTTTTATTGCTGCAATCTGCTTATTTGCGGGATTGCTTTGGTATCAGGAAGCTCTAAAATCTAAGGGAGATACATTGAACGGAATTGTATTACTGGTATTAGGTGGAATAATAACCATTGGAATACTTATTTCATCTTACAGAAAAACTAATATAATATTTGGAACACTGGCAGCTGTAATTCATATTTTTCTTCTTATCTTAATGACATATATAGGAATCCCTTTATTCATTATCTATGTTATAGGGAGCATAATTCTTATATTTAGTTCAAAACCGGTCTATGTGGTTAATAAATAATTAATTAAAATAACTAAAAATAAAAAGAGGGATTCATAAGCAGAAATTTAATCTAGCTTTTGATCCCTCATATTTTTTTCTCTATATTATAAGAAAAATTCTGCCAGCATACACCTGACTGATCCTCCACCATATCTTTCAATAGTAGAAATATCTGAATATATTATCTCTGCTGATTTTTCTATTATTTTTCTTTGATCCTCTCTTAATATATCATTAGCTGACTTAGACATTACCAATACCTTATTTCCATCTTTTTTTCTAAGTTCCAGAGCATTTCCTAAGAAATGATTTGTCTGCTCTTCTGTTATCTCTATAAGTTCTTTTCCTGAATTCAATATAGATTTTCTTACCATTTCTTTTTCCTTTTCATCCACTATTGAGTCTAAGAATATAAGAACATATTCTTCCCCAATAGCCATCAAAACATTTGTATGATATATCGGAGACTGTTTTCCATCTATAGTCTGCTTTCCAGAAAAACTTACAGGTTTATAATCCATCATTTTACAGAACTCTTCAAAAAGATCCTTATTTGTTCTCTTAGACAAACTTGCATATGCTATTCTATTTTTTCTATCTAGGCACATACTTCCAGTTCCTTCTAATACTTTACCTTCTTTTTCATTTTTAGTAAGATCTATTATTTTTAGATCCTCCCTATCTTTTACAAAATCTAAAATTTTAGGAGTTCTCTCTAATCTTCTGTTTTCTGCATACATAGGGTATAAAACTAAAGTCCCATCTTCATGTGTACTGAACCAGTTATTTGGAAAAATACTATCAGGAGTATGAGGTTCTTTAGTATCCTGTACAATCAGCACCTCTATAGTTGCCTCTCTCAATTTTTCTACTAAAGCATCAAATTCTGCTACTGCTTTAGCCTGTAATTCTTTTCCATCTTTGTGATCATTTTTTTGATAAAGATTATCTTTAGCTGTTTCTGCATTATAAGTAAATGCTATTGGTCTTATCATTAAAACTCTATTAGTTAAAAAATCTTTCAATTTTTTTCCTCCTTATATAATAATTTTATAACCAAGCAAATACATTCTAACATTGTTTACCTAATTATTTCCACTTTATTATTTCAATTAAAAAAGAAAGATGTTCATAAACTAAAATAAAGTTCTAAAATTTCTGATATTTTAAAATTTTATTAGTTTTTTACATCTTTCTCTATTTTTATACTATTTTATTTGTTTTTTTAGAACTTCTGATACAGCAGAATCAAATTCACTCTTACCTGCTGTTCCTTTTCTCTTTTGTTCTAATATATATTCCTCTCTTTCTTTTGATACTTTTATTATTTCCTCTCTTATTTCTTTACGAGTATCCATAATACTTTGAATATATCCTTCTCTAGCTTTTAAAGACATTCTCTGCATATTTTCAGGAAGTTCATTATCTTTAATATCTTTCAAAGAAACTTCCTTATTTTCTACTGCTTGTACCAAATCTTCCTTAGAATAACTATATTTGTTTATTGCTTTATTTATTGCTCGTGATGCTTTTGCCTCTACTGGTGCAGCATCTACTGAATGTTTTTCTGAATCAAATTTCTTCACTGCTTCAGTTCTTACTTCTGTACTTCCATATGTTATATATGTTTTATCTATTCTTTTGTTTAGTTCATAAAGCTTATCATCATAAGGAGTTGTTACAACTTTTACTCCTCCATCTCCAGAGATATGGAAATATTCTCCTCCACCAAATTGTGCTATTGCTTTCCAGTAACGATCTGTACTTGGCATATTTCCACATTGAATAGTATTTATAATAATTCCTTTACTTTTAGCTTTTTTAGCAGTAACTACAGTATCCGGTGAATCATTATAGTCATCATGAGGAGGCGCATCTCCTACCAAAAATATTATCTGTGATAAATTTTCTCTAGGTGCTGACCATTGAATTATTTCTAAACTTTCATGAAGAGCTTTTCTTACATCTTCAGGATCATCTCCTCCACCTTGAGCTTTATAATCCATCAATACACTATATATTTCATCTAGATTTTCATTAAGCTGTGTAACTTTAGTCACATAAACATCTCCACGATCACGATAAGCTACCAGTCCAATTTTTACTTTTGAATCCTTATGGTTCTGCATTACTTCATTCACTATACTCCATATCTTAGTCTTAGCTCCTTGAATAAGTCCTCCCATAGATCCAGTAGTATCCAGAACAAAAACAATCTCAACATCCTTTTCTATTGCTCTTGTCTGTTCAACAGCTGTGTTTTCTGGTTTTTGTCCTGTTGCAAATACTGTTAAAGCAGAAAAAACAAAAACTGTTGCTAGTGATAAAATTCTCTTCATAAACTCCTCCTCAGTAATATATTTTAGTACATAAAGTTTAATAATAATATCCATAAAGTATATAATAGAGAAATGTATCAACTACATAAACTGAGAAGAGTACATATCCTGCAAGCATTACTAAAGACAGTACTACACCTACTCCGCCATCTATACATTTTTCCTTTCCAGCAAGTATATCTTTTTTAACTTGTAAGAAATACCAGTAACTTCCATATGTTCCTAAAATTACTCCAGCAACTATTCCAGATATTCTTGTCAAATCTATCCCTAAAAAAATCATGAAAATATCTGTAAGAATAAACGCTATGATAAGATACATTATAATTTTATACATTCCTCTGTAGCCAAGCCATATCATTCCTAGAAAAAGAGCTGCTGGATTGAATTTCTTTCCTTCTCTCCAGATATTTATATAGTCCTCTCCCTTTTTTCCTACATATTCTCTTATTTGTTCCTCATTTTCATCTATGAATTGAAGTTCTTCTTCTTTTAATTTCCATGACATAGATCTCACCCCATCTTTTTTAATTAAATTGTAACATAGACCTGAGAATATCTCTACATATTAATGGTTGCTTTTTCATTGAAAAATGCTAATTACAGTTGCTTTAATGTTCTTTTTATTTCATCAAACCTATTTTTCTAACTGCATATTCCAACAAAAAAGCAGACCATAAAAGATCTGCTTTTGATAAATATTTTCTTTTTATTATTTTAATATTGCTCTTGCAACTTCTGCATCTATTTCATCAGGTGTCACAGTAGGAGAAAATCTTCCTATTATCTCTCCATCTTTTCCTATTAGGAATTTAGTAAAGTTCCATTTTATCTCTTTTCCTAATAATGTCTGTCCTAATTTTTCAAGTTTATCTTTAAATGAGTCTGTTTCTCTATTTTTTATCTCTTCACTTGCTTTATCTTTCAAATATATATATAATGGATCTGCATCTTTTCCATTTACATCTATCTTAGCAAAAGTTTTAAATTTAGTTCCATATCTCAATTGACAGAATTCAGCTATTTCCTCACTGCTTTCTGGTGCCTGTTTTAAAAATTGATTGCTTGGGAAATCTAATATTTCAAATCCTTTATCACGATATTTTTCATAAAGTTTTTCAAGTCCTTCATATTGAGATGTAAGTCCACATCTTGTAGCTGTATTTACTATAAGTAATACTTTTCCTCTATATTTTTCTAATGTTTCTTCTGTTCCATCTACATTTTTAACTTTAAAATCATAAATAGTCATTTTAGTACCACCCCTTTGAATTTTTTATGTTCTATATTATATTATTCGTGGTATTTGTAAAATTCTTTTTTTCTTTATGATTTTAATATTCATTATTTACTGTATTATTTTATTTATGACTTTTCCATCTTTGTAATGCTCATATATAAATTTATCATTTAGAGCATTCCATGTAACTTTCAATTCTAAACTTCCTTCGTTATCATAATTATACTCTTCTCCATATTTAGAATCATCTTCTTTGTAAGTTATCCTGTTTATAATCTTTCCACTTGAACGGTATGTTTCCCATATTCCTTCTTTTTTTCCTTGAATATATTTTCCTTTTTCCTGTATCTGCCCATTTGAATGATAACTTATGCTATCTCCATCTTCAAATCCATCTGTGTAATTAAGTTCTTTCGCTATTTTTCCATCAGAATAATACTCTACAGAATAACCTTCTGCTTTTCCAGCAATATAATATGTTTCCCCCATAAGAGAACCATCTTCATAATATTCATTTGCCTTTCCATCAGCTTTTCCATCTATAAAGTTGCCTTTTACTTTTAACTGTCCATTCATATAGTACTGTTCAAATATTCCTGAAAGTTCATCATCTTTCCATTCTGTTATTTCTAAAAGATTTCCATCTGGATAATAAGTAGTTCTTTTCCCTGTAAGTTTTCCTTCATCATATATGGAATCTTGATGTAATTTTCCATCTTCTCCACAATAACATCTTACTATTCCATGCTTTTCTCCATCTTTAAAATTTATCTCTTTCTGAGGTTTTCCATCTTCAAAATACTCCATATATTTTCCATGAAGGTTTCCACCTTTATATGAATACTCTATCCACAGCTTTCCATTAGTATAGTACTTTTCACCCTTTCCATGGTTTTTTCCTTTTTTAAATTTTTCCATCACTGCTAGCTGCCCATTTGAATAAAAGTTTTTCATTACTCCTGTAAAAGGCTTCTTTTCTCCTACTTGATAGACAGTTCCGTTTCTCTTTTCTAACTTTGAACTATCTACTGTTTTTTGAAAACATCCTGTGAATAACAAGAATATCAATATACTGCATAAACTCAATAGTTTTTTTATCATTCTTTCCCCTTTTTTATATAAGTATTCCTCAACTGTAAATCCTTAAAATTATTTCTCTATGGATTTCAAAGCTGCACTTTCAGCATGTATTGCTGCTGTATCAAACAAAGAAATTTCTGTATCTTTCTGCTGCACCAAAAGCCCAATTTCTGTACATCCAAGTATAACTCCCTGTGCTCCATTTTTTGCTAATTTATCCATAATATCAAGAAATCTTTTTTTAGATGCTAGCAATATCTTTCCAAGACATAATTCTTCATAAATTACTCTATTTACCTCTGCTCTATCTTCATCGTCAGGAATCACTACTTCTATTCCTCTATCTATTAATTTATTCTTATAAAAATCCTGCTCCATTGTATATTTTGTTCCCAACAAAGCAACTTTTTTTATTTCTTTTTTATCTAGTTCATCAGCTGTCGCCTCTGCTATATGAAGTATGGGAATATTAATATTTTTTTGAATGTCTGGAGCTATTTTATGCATTGTATTTGTACAGATAACTATAAAATCTGCCCCTGCTTTTTCCAGACTTTGTGCTGCTTCTGTCAAAATTTTTGCACTTTTATCCCATTCACCTTTTGCTTGGCACTCTTCTATCTCCTGAAAATCTACACTGAAAAGAACCAATTTCCCTGAATGAAGTCCTCCAAGTTTTTCTTTTATTATTCTATTGATTATTTCATAATAAGTTACTGTACTTTCCCAGCTCATCCCACCAATCAAACCTATTGTTTTCATTGCATTCCTCCCTGTTTTTTCAATGCTCTCTTTATATATTATATAATTATAAAAAAGATTTGTATATAAAAAGCTATTTGAAAACTAACTTGATTTTTTATTTTACAACAATATTTAAAATATACCCTATTCTGATTTTTATTTATAAAAATATTTTATAAAGATTTCAGATATTTTAAATTTTTATCTTTTTTAAACTATCTATGATATAATATAGATATAAATATTTATGTTTTACTTTATTATAAATCAAGGAGGAATTGTGGACCCGATTTTTCAAAAAAATAACATGCACTATGTAAAAGTAAAAGGAATCCTATCATCTAAAAATGGAATGAACCTCTATCGTGGTTGCTCTCATGGATGTATTTATTGTGATTCAAGAAGCAGCTGTTATAGAATGCTACATGACTTTGAAGATATTGAAGTCAAAGAAAATGCCATTGAACTATTGGAAGAAACTCTGAAACGCAGACGAAAGAAATGTATGATCGGTACTGGTTCAATGACTGATCCATATATTCCTCTTGAATTAAAAATCAAAAATCTCAGAAAAACACTAGAATTAGTGTATAAATATGGTTTTGGATTTACTCTTATAACAAAGTCAGATATGATATTGAGAGATTTGGATTTACTGAAAAAAATAAATGAAAAAACAAAATGTGTAGTTCAAATTACTTTAACAACTTATGATGAAAATTTATGCAGAAAAATTGAACCTAATGTGTGTACTACCAAAAAACGCTTTGAAGTGTTAAAAAAATTAAGAGATGCAGGAATCCCAACAGTTGTATGGCTCTGTCCTATTCTTCCTTTCATTAATGATACTGCTGAAAATATCAATGGACTTTTAGATTACTGTATTGAAGCTAAAGTTCATGGAATTATATGCTTTGGAATTGGTATGACGCTTCGAGAAGGAAGCAGAGAATATTTTTATCAACAATTAGATAAATTATTTCCTCATATGAAAGAAAGATATATTCACACTTTTGGAAATAGATATGAAATAGTCAGTCCAAATAATAAAAGGTTAATGGAATTATTTTATAAAAAATGCTCTCAAAATGGAATTTTACATAATAATAATGAAATCTTTGAATATCTCAATATTTTTGATGAAAAAAATTTTTCTTCTCAATTAAGTTTATTTTAAAGAAAAAAGATGAGAGTACCTACAGTTAGAAATCCACTCTAACTTTTTAGGTACTCTCATCTATATATTTTATAATTTAATTATCTTAATATTCAAAAATTCATTTCTAAACTTTTATTCCCTCAAGAAAATATTTTCCATACTCGCTTTCAGGATTTTTAAAAAATTCAACAGTTTCTCTTATCTCTTGAACTTCTCCTTTATATAAAAGAAGAACTCTATGAGAAATATTATATACCACTCCCAGATCATGAGAAATAAAAATAAAAGTAGTATTGTACTCTTTATTAAATTTCTTAATAAGATTCAATATCTGATTCTGTATAGAAAGATCAAGAGATGCTACTGGCTCATCACACACTACAAGTTTTGGTTTCAATATCATAGCAGCTCCAATAACTACTCTCTGTCTTTGTCCTCCACTTAATTCTGATGGATATTTTACTCCACAAGTTTCTTCTAAGCCTATTTCTTTAAGCATAGATTTCACTCTTTCTTCTCTTTCTTTTTTATCTTTCACACCATTTACTTTCAATGGTTCTTCCAATATTTTTCCTATTTTCATAGCAGGATTTAAAGAACTGTATGGGTCTTGAAATACCATTTGTACCTCTCTTTTTACCATTTCTTTAAGAGGGCGTCCCATAAGCATTATATCTCCACTGCTTTCTTTTTCTATTCCTAAAAGTATCTTTCCAATAGTAGATTTTCCTGCTCCTGACTGTCCAATAATCGAGAATATTTCTCCCTCTTTCACATCAAAAGTTACATCTTTCAGTATCTGCTTTTTCTCTTTGGAAAAAAGATTTCTTGAATTATAGTATTTATTTAGATCTCTTACTTCTAAAAACATCTTATTCTCCTCTTGTCCACAGAGTTTTTGAAAAACCTATGAGTTTTTTTACATAAGGGTGTTCCTGATGTTCAAATATTCCCTCACAACTGTTTTCTTCTACAATACTTCCTTTATACATCACACATGCTCTATCTGCAAAGTTTTTTATAGAGTCCAGATCATGGGAGATAAAAAGTATAGATATTCCCAATTCTTTCTTTATATTTTTAAACAAAGTTATTACTTCTTTCTTGGTTCTCATATCCAGTGCAGTAGTTACTTCATCAGCAATTAATACTTCTGGTTTTCCTATTAATGCACCTGCTATAACTACCCTTTGTCTCTCTCCTCCACTTGTTTCATGGGGATATTTCTTTAAAAATTTATCAGTTTCCTTTATTCCAACTTTTTCTAAAAGAGCTGTTATTTCCTCTTTCCAGTTTCCATTACTTCCATAATGTGATTCATAAAGTCTTCTCAACTGACTTCCTATCTTTATTGTTGGATTTAATGATATAAAAGCATTTTGGAAAACTGCTCCTATTTTACAGTTCTTTTCAAATTTTTCACAATGTATTATACTTCTCTCTGGGAGTATTCCAAGTATAAATTTTGTAGTCAATGTCTTTCCACTTCCAGACTCTCCTACAAGAGCAACTACCTCTCCTTTTTCCATATGAAAATTTACATCTTTTAAAAGCACCTGTCCATCAATTTCCAAATTTAATTTCTCTATATTTATTATCATTAAAATCTTTTTCCTCTCTTTTCAAGTTTATTCATCTGATAAACTGTGAATATTATGGCAAGTCCTGGAGCTATAGTAAACCATGGAGCTGATAAAAAGTATGACTGTGACTGATTCAAAATATTTCCCCATGTAGGATATGGCGGCTGTATTCCCAGTCCCAGATATCCCAGCCCTGCTTCTGTAAGTATTGCCCCAGCAAATCCAGTTGTAAAACTGATAAGCACAGGTTTCATTATATTTGGCAGTATGTGATAAAAAATTATTCTTAAATCTGATACTCCATATGTTTTAGCTGCTACTACATATTCCATATTTCTCTCTTTTTTCACAAGTCCTCTTACCATATTTACACATCTTGGAAGATAAATGATAAAAATTGCTACTATCATTGAAATAAATCCTGTTTTCAAAATTATTATTACTCCAAGAGCTATCAATATTGATGGAATAGCTATAATTACCTCTATAAAAGATGTAATCACAGAATCTAAAGCTTTTCCATAATAACCTGCTATACTTCCTATCATTGTTCCTGCCATTACTGAAAGTGCTACAGAAACAAATGCTATAAGCAGAGTATAAAAAGAACCCAATACAAGTCTGCTGAAAATATCTCTTCCTAAATTGTCGCATCCCAATAAATTTTCTAAGCTTGGTCTTGCAAGTATCATATCATTATTCATAGCATATGGGTTTTGATAAAAATATACTACCACAATCAAAAGGAGTACAAATAAAATATATTTCTTTTTCATTCTACTCCCCTCCTCTTATTCTAGGATCAATAATTGAATAGAGGATATCTATAATGAAATTTATAAGTACAAGGACTACAGATGTATAAAAAATTAATCCCTGTATCAGAGGTATATCTCTTGTTACTACTGAGGTTATCAACAGCCTTCCTATTCCTGGAATAGAAAATATCTGTTCTATTATTACAATTCCTGTAATAAGATCTATTATCATAATTCCTATTAAAGGAACCACTGGAAGAATAGAGTTTTTCAATATATACAGATTCAGCCACTTCATTTTAAGTCCATTTACATAGAGGTATTTTATATACTCTTCTCTCATCTCATATTCCAGATTACTCTTGATATAGCTTGTAATTATTCCAATATTTGGAATAGCTATAACTACACATGGGAGAATCAAGGAAGCAAAAGTATTGTTATACCCTACAGAAAACCATCTCAATATTACACCAAAAACGAACATGAAAATTATTCCCAGCCAGAATGATGGAACAGATATAAAGACTCCTATCATAAAGTCTCCAATTTTTTTTACATGTTTATTTTTTATTTTATATAGCAAAAAAGATAGGGGTACAGATACTAAAAATACTATCCCTATCGAAATTAGAGCTATTTCTAATGTAAGAGGAAGTCTTTTAAGAATAAGATCAACTACAGGTTCAGAATACTTGAAGGAATTTCCAAAATCCCCTGCAAGTACTCCTTTCCCCCAAGTGAGATATCTCACTATCAAACTCTTATTCAAACCAAGTGCTTCTCTTAATAATTCAATGTCCTCTGGAGTGCTCTCAACACCAAGTATTGCTGATGCTGGATCTCCCGGGATCATTTCTAAGAGCAAAAATGAAAGTGTTCCTATGAGAAATATAGAAAAAATCATTTTTGCCAGTTTTTTTATATAGAACATTTTAATCTCCAATACTAATTTTTGCGAAGTTCGTAAATGAGAGTGGATAGAACACATATCCATTTATGTTTTTATTCACAGCTGTAATAAGTTCTGGATCCATTATGAAAACTGCTACATTTTCATCTCTTAATATTTTTTGAGCTTCTTTATAATACTCAATCCTTTTATTTTCATCAGATGTTATTTTTGCATCTGCAATAAGTTTATCATATTTTGGATTTTCATAGTTGAAGAAATTTCTAGGATAATCTGAAACATATCTCTTTAGTATTGAGTCTGGATCAAGTTTTCCTGTAAGTCCTACTATAGTTGCTTCATATTTTCTTCCACTGTAAACTTCTGACAGCCATGTTGCCCATTCTACAGTCTCTATATTCATAGTAATCCCAACTTCTTTAAGTTGTTCAGCTATTACCTGAGCCGTTGATACATGCATAGCATAGTTGCTCGGAACTTTTACAGTAAATTTAAGATTTTCATAGCCTGCTTTTTTCAAAAGTTCTTTTGCTTTTTCAACATCTCTTTTTTCACCAATATTATCTATACAATATTTTTTCATTACTGGGCTCATATTTGTTTCAAGTTTTATTCCGTACCCACCCATAACATTTTTTATTACAGCATCTTTATCCACTGCCAGATTGATAGCTTCTCTAACTTCCTTATGGCTGAATGGTTCAAATTTATTATTAAGAGCAAAAAGCTGTACTGTATTTTGAGCCCCTGATATTGTCTTAAAGTTTTTAAGTTCATTTAACCTCTTTGAATCAACACGAGGAAGTATGTCTATCTCTCCTGATAAAAGTTTAAGAAAAGCTGTTTCTGCATTTGGAGTTACAAATATATCAACTTCATCTATCTTAGCCTTTTCTCCCCAATAATCATCATTCTTTGTAAGAATTATTTTCTGCTCTCTGTCATATCCTGATACTTTGAAAGGTCCTGTTCCTATTGCCTCTTTATCCAAAGAATCTCTATTCTCATCTGGAACTATCCCTTCAGTCATGTAATAAATAAAAGCTGAATCTGGAACTTTAAGAGTAATTGTTATTTCATTATCTCCAGTTATTTTTATATCATCTATATTTGAGAACATAGCTTGAGCTGGAGTATCTCCTTCTCTCCCTGACATTTTTCTCAAAGAAAATTCTACATCTTTTACATCTAAAGGATTTCCATTGTGAAATTTAATTCCCTCTCTTATTTCAAAAGTATATGTCAATCCATCATCTGATATTTTGTATTCTTTGGCTACTGCTGGAGCAAGTCCTCCATCAACTGTAGGCATTACAAGTCCTTCAAAAACATTCATCATTATTTCTTCTGAACCGCTTGATACAAGCTTATATGGGTTCAAACTGTCTATATCCATACTAGTGATAGTTCTTACCACTTTTTTTTCAGGAGCTTTTTCCTCTTTTCCACATCCTAAAAGAGCCAGTCCCAATAGTGACATTACTATCAGCTTTTTATTTCTACCTTTCAAATGCATTTTTCCTCCCTAGTCCATTAAAAATGTGTTTCAGAATACATCAATAATAATATTAAAGCTGATTTATCGTATCACATTTTCTCATTTATTTCAATGAATATATTAATTTTAAGTTTCTCTCTATCATATATTTGTTTGATATAGTTATACTACGTTATTTTTTATTTTTTTACAAGAACTTTATCTCTTCCATCGAATTTAAGAATAAAAATAATACATAATTGATCATAAAAACTCCATATGAGATTTTATTCTTATTATCAAAAATTTTTTTTATTTATTTTTTTATGAAAAATATTTTTTAAAAAATATATTGACAATATTCTTTTCAAGTTATATAATCACTTCAATAAATAAAATTATCAAGAGGAGAAAAAAATGTTATTTAAGAATCTAAGGAGTATGCCACAATTAAATATTTTTAACATATTCCTATATAAAAGGATTCTTTAATATGGCATTATTCATAATATAATATATTTTGTAAAGATGGGAGAAGTTTTCCCTGAGTATATTTTATGGGTTCGTTTATTAAAGCACTGATTCTTTTTAAGGATCAGTGCTTTTTTTAATTTTAAATATTAATAAAACATGGAGGGAAAATCATGAAAAAACTTTTTAAATTATTTATGCTATCTTTATTAATTGTACTGACTGCTGCTTGTGGAGCTTCAAAAACTGAAAAAGTTTATGTAATAGGAACTAATGCTGAATATCCACCTTTTGAATATCTGGAAGATGGTAAAGTTTGTGGACTCGATGCTGATATAATAGCTGCCATAGCTCAAAAATTAAATATTCAGTATAAATGGTCAAATACAAACTTTGATGGACTTATCCCAGCACTTCAAACAAAGAAAATGGATGCTGTAATAGCTGGAATGAGTATCACTCCAGAGAGAGCAAAAGCTGTTAATTTTTCAATTCCTTATCTTTCTTCTAATGTAGCTTTTATAGCTAACAAAAGCAAACCTATTAATGGGATAGAAGATTTGGAAAATAAAAACTATGGAGCAGAACTTGGAACTACAAAAGAAGCTGCTGCGAGAAAAATAAAAGGTGCAACTGTAACTCCTTTCTCATCTAATACAGGTGCTCTCGTTGCTTTAAAAAGCGGTAAAATAGATGGTATTGTACTTGATGAAAGTGTTGCTGTAAAATTTGTAGAAAACAATCCTGAGCTTATGCTTGTAGGAGCCCTTGAAGGAGAACCTAAAGCTATTGCATTCAATAAGGATGATACAGAGCTTATGGAAAAATTCAATAAAGCTCTTCAAGAACTCATAGATGATGGTACTATTCAAAAATTAAGAGAAAAATATGGTGTATAATGGAGGCATATCTATGTTTGAAAATTTTTCATTCACTTCTTACTTTATAGACAAAAACATATGGGAATATCTGAAAAAGGAGATTATCCCCTACAATAATATACTTATTATTGTAGGAGAAAAATCTTTTGACAGTATAAAAGATAAAATTCTTCCTATCCTTTCAGATAAAGAATATTCTCTTGAAAAGTATCATGGAGAGTGTTCATATGAAAATATTGAAGAAATATTAAATAATACATTGAATAAAAAATTTGATCTCGTCCTTGGAATTGGAGGCGGAAAAGCCATAGATACAGCTAAAATAGCAGCATTTAAATTGGGGATAGAAATTTTTTCTATCCCTACTATTGCTTCTACCTGTTCAGCTGCATCTGCTTTATCAGTTGTATATAATAATGATGGAAGTTTTCAGGAATTTTTTAATTTCCCTGCTCCACCTAAAAAAACTTTCATAGATTTAGAAACTATTAAATCTGCTCCTGCTAAATATATCTGGGCAGGTATGGGAGATACCCTTGCTAAATTTTATGAAGTGAGAATGAAATATGAATATGTTTCTGAAAAAAATAATAGAACTATGAGTTATCCAAATTCTCTTGGAAAAAAGATAAGCCACCTCTGCGGTTCTGTAATACTTGAAAATGGAGTTTCTGCTTATTTCTCTAAAGATATCAATGATGAATTCAAGAAAGTTGTTCTTTCCATTGTAGTAAATACTGGAATGGTTTCCAATCTGATAGATGATTTTCTCAATGGAGCTATTGCACATTCTGTATTCTATGGGCTGACTCTTCTTCCTTCTCTGGAAAAAGAACATCTCCATGGGGAAGTAGTAGCCTTTGGTATCCTTGTTCAGCTCCTTCTTGAAGGGAAAAAAGAAGAATATAAACAGCTTCTTCCTTTTTATAAAGAGCTGGCTTTTCCAACAAAGTTATCAGAGGTAGTAAAAAAAGAGGAATTTGAAGAGATGGAAGATAAAATACTTTGGGCTATTCTTGCAGGTCCTGATATAATAGATATGGAATTTAATATAAACAAAGAAAATTTAAAAGAAACACTTTTTGCGTTGTAGGGGGAAATATAAATGAAAAACTTTATTGCAGATAAATTTAAGGAAAGAAATTACTCTATGGGAAATAAAAAAGGATCAGAAACTTGTTCTCTTCCTCTTATCAATCTAGGAATAGGAGATTTGGATATTCATACTGATGAGCATCTGATTGAACTGGCTATGGCTGATGCTAAAAAAGGACATACTCATTATACTGACTCATATGGTTATCTTGAATTGAGAGAAGAGATTTGCAAATACCACAAAGAGAATTTTAAAAATTATGAGTTCACTCCTAAAGATGTCATGATAACTACTGGAGCCTGCCATGCTCTTTATCTTGTATTTAAAAGCATTCTCAACAAAGGAGAAGAGGCAATACTTCTTGCACCTTTTTTCCCAGTATATGCTGACCAGATAAAATTATCTGATGGAGTTCCTGTAATTGTAGAAACAAAACTCGAAAATAATTTCCAGATAATAAAAGAAGATTTAGAAAAAGCTGTAACATCAAAAACAAAATGTATAGTGATAAATTCACCATCTAATCCAACTGGAGTATGCTACAATATGAAAAGTATGAATATTATCAAGGAGATTGCTGAAAAATACGATCTTTTAGTAATAGCAGATGATGTCTACGATTTCTATTCATATGAGGAATCTTTTACTCCTATCATTACTTTAGATGGAATGAAGGAAAGAACTATATCTGTATGCAGTTTTTCTAAAAATTTTGCTATGACTGGTTGGAGAATTGGGTATGTTATATCTCAGGTTCCTGAACTTATAAGTTGTATCAACTATATAAATGAAGCTATCATTTACAGTGCACCTGCTGTATCTCAAAGATGTGCTCTTTACGCTCTTAAAGAATTTGAGAAACAGAAAGAAAAACTTGTTCCTGTATTTAAAGAAAGAGTCGACTACTGCTATGACAGAGTTGAAAAAATACCTTTCCTAGATTGTTTCAAAGCACAAGGGGGAATATATTTATTCCTGAATATTGAAAAAACTGGAATGACTTCTGAAGAGTTTACAGATTTTCTTTTGGAGAAATGTAATATAATAGTTGTTAATGGTACTCCTTTTGGAGTAAAAGGTTTTGTAAGAATAGCTTGTACTCTTGAAATATCAAAATTGGGAGAGGCTTTTGACAGAATGGAAAATATGATATCTCTATAAAAAAATCAAAGAAGAGGAAGACCTTTAAGTTGAAATATAGTTCAACTTTTAGCCTTCCTCTTTATTTATTAATGTCATTCCCTTTTCAAATTTCAATGCCAGAATATCTGGATCACGAGTTAAATCAGACAATTCAACTATTCCTCTTTGAGTAATATGATCAAATACAAGTTCATATCCTCTTTCCTCTGCCAGCTGTCTTATAAATTCCCTTTGAGTTCTTCCGTTTCCATCTCTGAAAGGATGAAGAGCATTTATATCAAGCATTGTTTCTGCCAGCCTTAAAGCCAGCTCTGATTTATCAGTTATATCTTTAAAGTAATTGGCATTTTTTATTTTTTTAAAGACTGTTTCTCCATAAGCTTCTATATGTTCTACAAGGCAGAATAGAGACTTCCCTTTAGCTATATTCACATCTCTTACAGTTCCAGCCCATGAGTATACATCCTGAAAAATATGTTTGTGAAGTCTTTTCAGGTAATTAAAATCAAAAGTTTTCTTTATATCATTTCTAAGCCTGAGCTCTAGAAGTCTGGCTCCAGACAAATTTTTCTCCTTTTTCTCAAGAAGTTTTCTGTCTTTTATTCCCAACTTATTTACTAAAATCTTTGTTCCTGGATAAACATATTTATCTCCCATAGAAACACCTCTTTAGTCATTTATGATTTTTTCTATAAGTTCCTCCACTGAAATTCTTCCCTCTGCCGCTGCCATAAAATCAGCTTTCTCTGCCTCTGTATAAACTGCTCCCTCTAGCTCATTTGTTTTTACTATATAATCAACAGCTTTTACAGCTTCATCTCTAGTCATGGATCCTCCTGAATATAATTTATCTGATGATATATTATACCATATTTTTCTATTCATTACCATTAAAAAGAACTCTCTTTATCCCTTATAAATAAAGGTTTTACAAAGATTTTCTCCTAGAAAAAAGATCTTATCAAAAACCATATTATGGGAACAAGAAGTGAAGGAAGCATGTTCATAGTTTTGCAGTCTTTTATTCCCAATATAGATATTCCTGAACTTGCTATAAGTATTCCTCCAATAATAGATATCTCTGTAAGAAGGGCTGGTGATAAAAATGCTGAAAGAAATCCAGCAAACAAATATATAGCCCCCTGCCAGCAGAAAAGAACTGCTGCTGCAATAGCTATTCCTACCCCATAAGTTGATGCAAGCACCATAGAAGTTACAAAATCAAGAGTAGCATTTGTAAAAAGATAAGTATAGTTTTTATTCAAAGCTGCTTCTATTGGCCCTAATATAGAAAGAGTTCCTATGCAGAAAAAAAGTATAGCTGTAGAAAGCCCTTGCCCCAAACCTGATTTTGAATATTTTCCCATTAAGTTTTGAAATCTTTTATCTATATTTATAACTGTTCCTACAAGACTTCCTATAGCCAGACTGACAATAAATAACACTGGAAAGGCACTTTTAGGCATATTGCTTACTACTGCATTGGCTCCAAGTGCTGTCGCTGCAAGCCCCATAGCTGTAAGCATAGCTCCCTGATATTCCTGTTTTATTCCTTTTTTAAATAAACTTCCTAGCAAACTTCCCAGTATAATAGTGATTGTATTGACAATTGTTCCTATCATGATAATTTCCCCCTGCTCAAATATTTTATCATATTATACAGCAGCATGAAAAAAATAGAAAGTTAAAATAGAAACATTGCAAGAAGTGTTATCCCTGTACTTCCTATCAAAACTATATAATCCCATTTTGTAACCTTTAGTTTTATATATTCTGTTCTTTTACTTTTAGCATTGAATCCTTTTGATTCCATAGCCATTGCAATACTCTCAGAAGATCGTACAGCTGTTACAAGCATTGGGAGCATAAATATATTTCTTTTTACTCCTCTGGCTCTATAGGCATATCTCATGTTCTCATATTCTTGTCTTATCACTGGAATAAATCCATAAGCTGCAAGTATTCCATATGCAAAATTTCCTGGAAGATGAAACTGCTGCATAAGGCTGATTATAAAAAGTCTCGGATCAGTAGTAAATACAAAAAGAAGTCCAAGACCTGCATAGGCAAGTATTCTTACTGAAAGCTGCAATCCATTTTCTACATTTCCAATAATTACAACTGTCTTGGTAAGGCTGGTTACATCTTCAGCTGTTCCTGAATTGCTGTAGAGCATTCCTGTAAAAAATACTCCCCCTGCCAGAAGGAGTACTGGGAGAAATGCAAGAAGAATCTTTTTCACTGGAACTTTATTAATGACCATAAGCATAATACATATACAGAATACTGAAAAGTTTAAACAATAATTATATTCAAAAGAAAGGAGTAGAGAAACTAGAAATATAGTCAGTCCTTTATAGCCTGGATTGAGTTTTATCATACTTCCACTCTCCTTATATTTTTATCATCTGTTGTTTCATAGATAAAGTCTGAATATTTGAATACAAGATTTCTGTCATGAGATACCATTACCACAGTGATTCCATCTTCTTCAGCTTTTCTTTTAAGAAACTCCATTATCTCTATGCTTGTCTTATTATCCTGCCCATAAGTAGGCTCATCACAAAGGATTATTTTCTGTCCAGCTCCCAACATAGATAAAACAGCAAGTTTTCTCTGCTGCCCTTGACTAAGTGAAAACGGAGAAAAATTCCTGTATCTGTAAAGTTCAAATTCTTTTAATAAATTTTCTGCTTTCTCTAAAAGAATTTTTTCATTCTCTTTAGGATATCTTTTTTTCAGAGTAAACATTATCTCTTCTATCACTTTATATGTAATAAATTGATTTTGGGGATTTTGAAAAACTATTCCTATAGTATTTATAAATATCTTCTCTTTGATTTTTTTGATATCTGTTCCAAATATTTTTATATTTCCAGACAATATTTTAGAGATTCCTGCTATTGCTTTAAGAAGAGAGGTTTTCCCAGCTCCACTTTTTCCAATTATTGAAGTAATACTTCCCTCTTTTATCTTAATATTAATATCTTCCAATAACGATTCCTTTTCATATGCTATTTTTAATTTTTCTATCTCTATGGAATCTGCTCTATCTTTAAATTTTTCACATTTTTTCAGATAATTTTTTTTATATTCCTCTTCATCTATTATATCAACAAGATATTTATCAATATTTTTATCAACAAAACTACACCCTTTTCCTAAATGGAGAAGAGTGTAATCTATATCTTTCCAAAGAGATATTCTGTGGTCTACAGCTATTATAGTCACTTCTTTATCTCGATTTATATTTTTCAGTATATTTACAATTTCCTGACTGCTTTCATAATCAACATTGGCAAAAGGTTCATCTAACACTATAATTTTGGGCTCTACTGCCAATACACATGCCAGTGAAAGTTTTTGCTTTTCTCCACCTGAAAGTGATGATATTTTTCTGGCTCTCAGATATTCTATCCCAGTTTCATTTAAAACTCTGTCTACTACTTCATCCATTTTTTCCACAGGAAAAGCAATGTTCTCCAGACAGAATATTATCTCATCTTTTACTATATCCATACAAAATTGAGTATCAGCATTTTGAAACATCATCATAATATATTCTGCTCTTTTTTCTGGAGTATACTCATTTATATCTTTTCCAAAGAGCACTACTTCTCCTTTGGAAAGTATTCCTTTGCTGCTTGGATAAAGTCCTGCTGCCACATTGGCAAGAGTACTTTTCCCACAGCCAGAAAACCCTGTTATCAGATATATTTTTCCTTTATTAAAAGAATATGTAAATCCATCTACTATATTTTCTTTTGATGTCTCTCTATATTTGAAAATGATATCCTGACATTTTAAAACTTCTTCCATAGATTAATCTTCCATTTCAGGATCATTATTCTGTCCAAGAACATATCCACTCAATGCCCCTGTTCCAGCTAATTTATCAGCAGCAATTTTACAGATGATTCCTGAAAATACCACTGAACTGATAAGCCTTACTATAAACATCCATAAAAGCATCATTGGAGAATATTTTACAAATCCCCCTCTAATAAATCCCCATATAAAACTTGCTACACAAGCTGCTGCTGCTGCAAGGCACATATTCATCATAGAAAAGTTTCTATATTTATTCTTAGCAAATACAAGCTCCGGCCCCATTCCTTGAATTATTCCAGAAAGAATAACTATTGGTCCAAACATATTTCCCATGATAACCTCTATCAGAGCAGAAAGTACTTCTGATACTACTGCTACTCCTGATCTCTGTACGATATATGGTACAAAAGTAGAAGCCATAAACCACACCCCAAAAAGTATCTCATAGGCAAAAGGTGCCAATCCAAAAGGAGCAAGTATTGTTGCAAGAAAATTAGCAAAATATACAGCTCCTAAATATATAAATGAAAATATTACAGAAAAAATTGATACCATTATTACATCTTTTAGTTTCCAGTTAAACATTTTTCCTCCTGATATCCTAGTCTTTTGTTGGACTATTTACTGAAATAGTAACCTGTAAAATATAGTGTGACAGATTTGCCTCTCCATATTGGAATATCTCTTCCAATACACCAAATACATCATGAACATCTCCCTCTAGAATAGATATATAGTGAGAACTTTTAGCAAAAACTCCCTTGTCTTTTGCTGTCATTACTGCTTTAGCTATATGTTCCATATAGTCCTCTTCTCCCATTGGGTAGAAAGATATTTTACTTACAACATTAAATTTTTTATCTTTAATATTCTTTTCATTTACTTTTTCATCATCCACTTCCATAAATGAATCTGCATCAGTATCCCCTGGACACCCTTTAGAAAAAGTAGCTTCAAGAGCCATATGTACATTTTCTTTATAAGCATTTACAAAAAGACCCTTAACCACATCAAATACATGAGTGCTTTTTCCTCTCACACAAGTGCTTAATTTATCAGTTTGCTTCCACACTTTTGATGTGTCTGTTTTTTCAAGTCCCCCAAGAATAATATCTACAAAATTATCAGCCATTGGATAAAGAGAAAATCTACAACCAGATACTCCCTTACTTGCTCCACCTATACACCATAAACAATCTTTTAATCCCATTAAAAAAACCTCCTTTTATCTCTGCAAAAGGAGGTTTGATTACTTAAATAAATAATTCACACATTACTCCTTTCGCCGGTATTATCCGAATCAAGTTATGTGGGTTCAGGAACTTTCCTATCTCAGCCTTTTGGGCACCCCAGTAATTCAACTAAATTATAATATCACTATTCCTTATGAATGTCTAGCATTTCTTAAAAAAATCTGGATTTTAAAATATGAATTTTATTTATATAAATCATATCTTCAATCTTTGTTTTATGTTATTATATTTTTATACAGGAAACATAGGAGGGAGAAATGGAAAATATAAAACTTATCATCACTATTCAATGTGAAATTGCCAAAAGAAGATGCAGTGGTTTTCATTGTATGAATTCATTTTTTACTAGAACAGGAATATTTAAAGATTACCCTAAAAGTGAAGAACTTAGATTTCTTACCTTTCAATGTGGGGGATGTCATGGAAAAGGTATCAACAGTCTTTTAGGAAATGTCAACAAACTAATTGCTAAAGAAAATCTTATCACTAAAGATGAAGTTGCTATACATTTTGCTTCATGTGTAGCTTTTGATAATCATCATTCTGACAGATGTCCATTTATCAATGCTATGAAAAAAATAATAAACAAAATGGGATATGAAAATATTGTTGAAGGAAGCTATCTTTCTAAAACTGCTACAAGAAGAAGAGAAGAGGGAGTATACAAGGATTATATTGCCTTAAATAAATAAGAATAACACCCCAGTAATTAGAATGATTTAATCAACCTAGATTACTGAGATTTTTTTTAATTATTTTTTTATTATAAAATTATTTACAGTATTTCATAGCAATGCAAAATGAGGACTCTTGAAAACAGGCTTCATATAGCACAAGCAAAAAGGGTGTCCAGCAGGGTCTATCATAACTCTCCAACTATCAGAAAATTGTTTCTCTGCCATTGTTGCTCCACATTGAATTGCATACTGAACTGCTTCCTCTAAATTATTAACAGCAAAGTCTAAATGTGCCATTTGCTGTTGAGTTTCAGATTTTTCTGGCCACACAGGAGGTACATAATCAGGATTACGCTGAAATGTTATCCCAGGATATGCCCCTTGATATGTTCCTGGAGGACAAATACAGGCATAATCTTTATCATAAAAAGCTATTTCCCATTTGAGCAAATCAGCATAAAATTTTGCTAATTTGTAAGGCTCTAGACAGTCTATTGTAAATGAGTACATCTTGATTTTCAATTCATCATTCATTATGCAAAACCTCCTAAAATATTTTTTAGATTTATTATGTTTCGTCCATAAATAAAGCTTTATTTTTATAAAAATAATCTGTCCATATCTATAAATATTCTTATATTATTTATCTGTTTTTAATTTATCCTATGGAAGCTTATATCCATACTTTTCAAGAACTTCCAAAGGAAATTCAACTCTCATTGTAAGAAGTGGATCCACTACTTGACATACTGCCATATCAGAAAGTAAAGACATAAGCATTCCTGTTCTCAAATCGCTCTGCCCAGAAGCATTTTTTACAAACTCAAACATCTCTTTTGCTGCCATATCTCCTGCTTTATCTAAAGTTTCAGCAGACTGTATAGTCATAACCTTTTCTCCAGAGTATAAAAATGGTACTGGAAGCTTTATATTTTTTAATACACTTACCTTTACAGTTATCTCACCAGCTGTTTCCAAACCACAGATAAAAACTTCTCCATCTCCCATTAAAGCATGGATATCTCCCATAGAGAGAAGTCCTCCATCTACATTTACAGGAAGATAAATTGTAGAACCTGTTGTTATTTTTTTACAGTCCATATTTCCACCATGTTTTCCTGGTGTGATTGTTGGAATTCCCTCTTCTCCTTCTGGAGCTGTCCCAATAACTCCTATCATAGGATTTACATCTAATTCCAATACATCATCAAATAATATTTTATTATTTCTGATAGAATAAATTACAGCTTCTCTTTTATCATATTTCTCATGAAAAACTCCTCCAATATTTGAAGAACGCATTACTCCCCATGGACGAAGCTTTATATCTCTTATCTCAACTTTTAATATATCTCCCTTTTCAGCTCCATCTACATATAGTGCTCCAGTTACAGGATTAGATAAAGCATCACTTCTATCTCCTAGAGGTCTTTCTGAACTAGTTATAGAATTGTCATAACAATCTCTTGTTTCAAATACTACTATCTCTCCATCTTTGCAGTGAGCTGCTGCTTTATTATCCCATTTAAGTGTGTCATTCACATAATCTTTGCTTATATATATCATTTTCTCCCCCTTTATTACCTTTTCTCTATTTTAACATTTCACTGAAAAAATGACTATATATTAAAATTTTAAATCTCTCCCTCTGGCATAAAGACAAAATATAGGATATAATATAAAAAATGAAATAAAAAATATATAACAAGTTGAAAATACAAATTAAAAATTTATAAAATAAGGAGAATCTTATGATAAAAGAAGTATGTGTAGAATCATTTTCTGAAGCTCTTGCAGCTGAAAAAAGAGGAGCTGACAGAATAGAATTATGTGATAATCTGTATCTTGGTGGAACTACTCCATCTTATGGTACTATCAAAATGGCTATGGAAAAACTTTCTATTCCAGCTTTCCCTATAATCAGACCTAGAGGAGGGGATTTCTATTACTCAAAAGAAGAGATAGAAATCATGAAAGAAGATATAAAAATATGTAAATCATTAGGAGCAAAAGGTGTTGTTCTTGGAGTTCTCACTGCTGATAATAAAGTTGATTTTGAAACTTTAAAAGAACTTGTTGATCTTGCCTCTCCTATGGAAGTAACTTTTCACAAAGCTGTAGATGAATTGAAAGATCCTGTTGAAGTGATAGATAAGTTTGTAGAGATTGGAGTAAAGAGAATTCTTTCTTCTGGTACAAAAGAAACTGCTCTGGAAGGAAAAGATATCCTTAATGCAATGATAAAGAAAGCTGCTGGAAGAATAACTATCCTTATAGCTGGAAAAGTTACAAATGATAATCTTGATGAAGTAGTCGCTGCTATTCCTTCTCCTGAATATCATGGGAAAAAAATAATATAACTTAAAAAGAGGACAACCAACCAGTTGTCCTCTTTTCTTAGTTTATTTATTTATAATTTTCACTCCATTTTCAAGATATTTTTTTAAAATATCCTCATCTAATCTTGAGTCTGTTATAATCAAATCTAAATTTTCTATATCGCATATTTTTATAAGAGAATTATTCTCTATCTTTGTTGAATCTGCCAGAATAAATACTTCTTCAGCTATTTCAGCCATTTTTCTCTCTACCAGTACCTCTTCAATAAGGAAATCAGTTACTCCTCTTTTTAGAGATATTCCCCCTACACAGATAAATGATTTATCAACTGAAAAATTATGCAGGAAATGCTCAGTTATCTCTCCTAAAAAAGCAAACTCAGTCTTGTTATATATCCCCGCTGCCAGAATAAGATTTATTCCTTTTACATCTGCTAATTCATTTGCTATAAGCAGAGAATTTGTAACAACTGTCAAAGAAGAATATTTATCCTTTATCAATCTTGCTATCTCAATATTTGTTGTACTTCCATTGAGAGCTATTGTATCTCCCTCATTTATATATTTTAAAGCTAAAAGTGCTACCTCTCTCTTTTCCTCTATATTCTTTGATTCTCTCAAAGAGTAAGTAAGATTTTTTCCCTCTTTATTCTTAAGAATAGCTCCTCCATACACTTTTTGAAGATACCCTTGTTTTTCTAAAAAATCCAGATCTCTACGAATAGTTTCAAGTGAAACATCCATAATGGTAACAAGATTAGAAGTTTTTACACTTCCATCTCTTTCTAACAGCTCTAATATTCTATCTTGTCTATCACTTGCTAACATATTTTTTTATCTCCCCTCTGTTTATCATATTCCAAAAATCCTTTGTTGCATCTTTGACTTTTCCATTTAAAAGAAGGAGCCCTATAAGATTTGGTATTATCATCAATCCCAATACAATGTCCTGTATCAGCCACACTATTTTTAAACTGCTCAGAGAACCCATTATTGCAAGACATACAAACACATATTTAAAATATGAAGCTACCTTAGAATTAAAAATATAAGTAAGAGTTACATTTCCAAAATACCATTGAGACAATATAGTAGAAAATGCAAATAATACCATACTTATTCCTACCACATATCTAAACATAGGATGTATAGTTCCAAAAGCTGTAATCACATAAACTGCTGGAGATACATTCATTTCCATTACTCCTGAAGTTAAAACTATAAAAGCTGTCAGGAAACAGATAACTACTGTATCAATAAATACTTCAAGTATACCATACAGTCCCTGTCTTGCTGGGTGATCTGTAATTGCAGCTGAATGAAGCACTGGAGCACTTCCCTCTCCTGCTTCATTGGAATACAATCCTCTTGCTACTCCAAATCTCATTGCTTCTTTAATTGTATAACCTAAAACTCCGCCACCTACTGCCTCTGTATTAAAGGCACAAGTTATTATATTTATTATAGCATAACTTATATGATTAAAGTTAGAAATTATTATTATCAAACCACCAATAAAATATGTAATAGTCATAACAGGAATTATTCTTTCTGCTACTTTTCCTAATCTTCTTACTCCTCCAATAACAACTGCTGTAATTACTCCTGCCATCATTATTCCAGAAAAAATCGGCTTTATTTTAAACATATCTTTTATAACAATTGCAACAGCATTAGACTGAATAAGAGCTCCTCCACTTATCTGCAAAAACATTAATATAGAAAAAAGTGTTGCTATTTTTTTCCATCCCAATCCTTTTGAAAGATAGTACATTGGTCCTCCCACATATGTTCCATCATCAGATTTTTCTCTGTATATTATCCCCAAAACTATCTCTGCATATTTTGTTGCCATTCCCACTATTCCAGCAAACCACATCCAGAATACTGCTCCTGGCCCTCCACTGGCAATAGCTGTTGCTACTCCTACAATATTTCCATTTCCAACACAGCTGCTCAATGCTGTACAAAGAGCTTGAAATGCTGATAAAGTTCCTTCACCCTTTATTTCATTCTTTCCTCTCAGTGAATTTACAAGTTCTTTGATTGCCAGAGGAAATCCTTTTATCTGTATTCCTCCAGTTATAATAGTAAAGAAAAGCCCTACGCCTATAAGGGTTATTATAAGATAGTTCCCCCATATTATTCCTGATAGTTCTTCTAATATTATTTCAATTTCTTTCATATGCCATTTCCTCCTAGCCAAAACTCCTAGTTGTTTAAATAAATCTTATCATATTTTTGTGATTTTATAAATATTTTTATGTTTTTTTATTGTTTTTTGTTGTTTTCATTCTTGATTAAAATAAAACCCATAAAACTAAAGGTTTTGTCCTGCAATTTTATGGGTAATTTATTTTACTTTCTAATTTTCTTTAAGATTCTGCAATCCATCTTCTTTTCCCCATGCTGATATTGTTGGCACAATATTTATAAAAGCATTTTCATCAATTTTTGTTATAAAATCTTTTATCAGCATAGCCTCTCTCAATGAACATACAGATATTATTTTTTCTCTTTTAATATGATTATATCCACCATAAACATAACCTATACTATATCCTCTATTTATTGTATTCTTCATAAAATCAGATATTTTTTCCAGCTGGTCGCTTATTACTACTACCTTAACCAGAGATGAACCAAAACCAAATAGTACTACACTGATAGTTTTGCTGTACACCATCTGCATTATAATTGCATAAAGAACTGCTTTTTTTCCAAATACAAATCCTGATATTATAAGAATAGTTATATCTATACAGAGTAGGACCTGACTGATCCCCATAAAGGAAAGCAGTTTTTTGTGGAGGATTTTTGCTACAGTATCAGAACTTCCTTGAGAAAATCCTTTTTTCAGAACCAGTCCTGTTCCTATTCCCATAAATATACCATAATAGATGCATATCAATATCTTGTCAGAGGTATCCTGTAAAAAATTAAATTTTATATTATTCATCAATATAAGTATCAATGGATATGTTGTAGATAATAATATTATTTTTTTTACTTCTTTGATTCCTAATATTATTTTTGCACTTATCAATATTAAAATACATATTCCATAATAAATATATGTATAATTCATATTTATTACTTTTCCAATAGTAAGAGATAACCCTGTTATTCCTCCAGTGACTAGATTATTAGGTTTTAAAATGCAAACAATTGAAAACGCCTGTATTATGCAGCCTATATACACAATAATATAATCAGTTATTTTTTTATTCATTGAATACATCTCCTACATCCTGTGGCATTATTTAGAATAGTTGTCTCTTAATTTTTTTAAATAATTTACAGTTTCAACCAATCCATTTAACTGATCCTCTAATAACTTTTCCAGCATTTCTTCTGATACTTCATGAGGATAATAATATTGTGCTGGCTTTATAATATTATAGTCATAAGGATGTTTTTCAACTTTAAAAGTTCCTTCTCCTACTTTTTCTACTCCCCCAGTTCCTGGTGTTCTTTTAAACTGAGCACAATATGGATGACAGCTTTCTACATTTATTCTAGTAAGAGGTGATTTTTCCATCAAAATATTAAAACATTTTTCTAAATCAATATTTCCTCTTCCAGCTGGAACTCCACAAACTACATATCCATATTTATCTTCTGGTTCTTCTATTATTATATGATCTTTAAAATGAGTTGTATAAGTATATGGTGCCATATTTTCTGCTGCTTTCACTGGCTCTTCCCAAGCCATCATAGAGTTTCCAAAATCAAACAGGAATCCTACCCATTTAGAATCAATCTTTTTTATCACATTTACTAATTCTTCTGAAGTTTCATACTCATGATTTTCCAATGCAAGTTTCACTCTATATTTTTCCAATAATGGAATGATTTTTCTTACTTTCTCAATTCCTTCATCATATGATTTCATATCAAAATCATAACGCACTTTAGCAAAGTCATAGGCTCCCTCTGCTCCAGAAGCATTTTCTTTCTTTTCAAGAGGTTTGATTGGAATATATGATCTGATTACTTCTGCCCCAAGTTTATTAGCCACTTCCAAAACTTCTACAAGACGATCATAATCGAGATTTCTCATATCTAATTCCACATACATTCCATATTTATTCAACAACTCTTTTATTTTTCTTAAATGTTCATCAGAGTTGCTTTCTAAAGCTCCCCAGTTTTCATCAAGGTTATAATCTTTTATAACATTTATCTGAACTCCGTCTAATCCAAACTCATGAGCTTTTTCTATAAATCCGAATATATCCATTCTCTTATGCTGTAACCACAAATGAAGACTTTCTGTTTCCAATCCTAACTTCAACATTTCTTTCCTCCTGAATATCTTTTTATTAATCTGCTATTTCCTGATCTTTTTTCTTTTTTATCATCCCTAATAAGATTGTTGTAATGACTACTCCCAATATTGCAAATCCTATCATTGTCATAAATACCATTCTATAACCTGCCATTCCCGGATTTCTATCAAGCATATTTCCATAAAGAGCAAAAGCAAACATTTGTGGAGCATATCCAAAAATACAAGCTATTGACATTGCTGCTCCACTTATATGTCTAGGAACTTTTATTTCATCAATAGGAGCAAAGAATACTGCTCTCATAGAGAAAATGATAGCTCCAAATCCTAAAGTACAAGCCATACCTACATATACATTCATTGTTTCATGTGGTAAAAGTATAAATCCAAACATAGCTATTGCTGCTACTATTAACGCTACTCTTAAAAACTTAGTTGCTGATTTGAATTTTTTATCAACAAGCAGCCCTCCAACAGGACCTCCAACCATTTTTAGTCCATATTGATTTATTATTCCATAAGCTCCAATCAGTGTCACTGGTATTCCATAAATATCTTTTAAGAAAGGAATAAAGTATGTAAGCCCACAGTAAACTGAATATATAGAAGCTATTGTTAGTGATACTACCCATATTTCAGGAGTTTTTACTGCCTGTATAACTCCGTCCCAAGCTAATTTATTTTTATTTACATTTTTTCCTGCTCCTATTTTATCATCTTCTACAAGAAAATAAGATATTATTCCAGTTAATATTACTGCTCCTGAGTAGAAAAGTATTGATCCTCTTAAGGCTATTGATCCTTTTCCTAATAAAGCAAATACTCCCAATGCTGAGAATGCAACGATTGTATCTACAACTCCTCTTCCTGCCTCTAAGAATCCAAATAGTCTTCCTTGTTCTGTTTCATCTCCAAGAAGTCTTATAGCTTTTAAAAGAACTGGCCAGTATACAACCTCTCCAAAGAATGAAAGAAGTCCCCATGCTAGTAAAATTCCGCCATATCCAGGGAAAGTTGATATATATATCCCGATTAATCCAACACCTACAAGAGAAACAGATATCATTATTCTCTTTGAAAATCTATCTGAGATATAAATAGATGCAAAGTTTCCTATTGTTTGAACCAGCCCATATACTGAAAGAGCAGCTCCGATCTGTGTATGTGTCAATCCCATAAATTCCTGCATAGGTACATAGAAAGCGTCTTTCAATGAAGAAAGTTTAAATATTGTTCCTCCTCCAATTACCAAGACTACAAATGTAAACCATTTTTTAAAATTTGCACTTTTTGTCATTTTTCATCTTTCTCCTTAAATAATTTTATTTTCTTTATATTTGTAAATATATCACAAGAAAAATGTTTTTTCAAGTTATTTTTTGTATTTTTGTTGTTTTTTGTTGTTTTTTGATAATATTTAAAAACAAATAATATGAAAATAATTCATTTAAAGAAAAAAGAAAGGAATTTGAGGCAATAAAAAAAACTGCCTGATTTTATTCAAGCAGTTTCGGTTTTTTATCAATTAAACTTTTATTTTATACACAGCTTTTTTTATTTTTTTCTTCTCTCCAACTTTTAAACATGGCATATGAGGTTCCAGTGGAAGAAAAAGAATAAATCTATCTTTTGACATTTTACACATCACTTCTATTTCTCCATCTAAATGATCATAATCTTTTTCTGAATCATAGTTATTTCTCTCTTTCAATGTTTCTCTTGCCGAATAACCAAAATTTTCTTCTCCATCAACTATTAATTGAATATCTATATATTTTTGGTGACTCTCAAAACAAGTTTCATTTACTTCTCTAGTTAGTAAATTTTCTTGTACATTGAAATATACATTATCTCCATCTATATCATGTCTTCCTTCTGAAGCTTCCAGATAATCTCCAGCTAAAATACTTTCTACAGCTCTGTCAAAATTAGCAGACATTCCTTTATAATCTTTTAGATTTTTTAAAGTATCAAATATCATTCTACATCTCCTTTAAACACTTCATTGTTTTCATCATTCATTTTTTCATTATTCTTTTTAGGTTTTTTATATTTTTCCACAACCTTATTAAAAATATATGAGAATAAAATGATAGTTATTACTCCAACAGCTGTTCCATACACTCTATTAGTATAATAAAGCATAGGAGTCATTCCAGGTTTTTTCATATTTACCATGATAAACATAAATACTATTCCACCTAGAGAAGCTGGTACTTTCACTATTATTTCTGTTATTACCACCACCACTATTATCCCTACAGAACACCAAAAGGTTCCTCGGAAGCCAGAGAAATAAAATGCAAAAGCAACAAATCCTCCAAACACAGTACTCAAAAATCTTTCTTTCGTCCTTAAAAGTAATTCATCCCATTCAAGCCTGAAAGGAACTACAATAGCAAGAGCACAATAATAAAGAGTATAGTTAGTTATGTATATTGGATCAAAAAAGTGATTGATAAATTTTATAGATGCCAGTCCTAAAATAACAGCCATCCCAGGTTCCAATCCTCTCATTATTTGTTTTTTCAAATCTGCCTTAGGCATTGGAGGCACCTTGTTTTTAAGTTCCTCTTTATTAAAAAATACATTATAGAGTGTAATAACAATTGATATAGCTGCTACCCCAGCAAAAGTTCCAATTACTCTCTCCATAAGATATCCAATTGGAGTTCGTTCTGGATCTACATTGAGCATGATATATGTAAAAGCTATACAGCCTACAGATGACGGAACTCTCATCACTATTTCATTGAAACAGCACACTATACATAATCCAAGAATATACATAACAAGATTTTCTTGAAATCCCATATAGCATATAGCAACTGCTATAGCTCCTCCAAATAAAGTAGTCATAACCCTTTCATAAGCCTGTCTTCTAGTTTTCGAATCATTCAGATCTGATACATTTAAAGCTCCTATCCCAGCATAGAAGTGAGAAAGGTTAAAATAATTGCATACCCATATGGATATCGCAACTGCTATAGATACTAAAAATGCTCTTTTCAGTATCCTGACATTTTTTTCTACCATAGTTCTCCTCAGATTACTCAGCCAAAATCATGTCAGCTCTCCCCAAGACATGAATCTGTTTTGCCTTTTCTTTTTTTAATAATAAATATATCTTAAATATATTCTAAACTATTTTATCTTTTTTGGAGCATTTTTACAATATTTTTATACATATAAAATCATTTTTATTTTATTTTATTTTTCTTTCAAGCCATGCTATTTCAGCATCTATTTCTTTAGAGCTGCTTTTTCCATTAAATTCTTTAGCTTTTTTATAGCAATCTAAAGCTTCTGAATATCTTCTTGTTTTTTTAAAAGCTACTCCTGCTTTTTTATATATCCATGTATCTCTTCTATTTTCTTCTGTAATTACCTTATGATAGTATTTTGCTGCATTTTCATAATCGCCTGTTTTTTCATAATTGGCAGCCAGACTGTAATTTTCTATTCTGCCGTTTTTTTTTCACTCTTTTTATAGTATTCCACAGCCTCTTCACTTCTTTCAAGTTTTGTAAGTACATCAGCTATATTTGAAAGATTATTTGAATCTTCTGGGTCTGCCTCTTCAAGTTTTTTGTAGTATTCTAAAGCTAATTCATATTTTCCAAGCTCTTTATGTACATCTCCAAGTTGTCCTAAAAGCCAGTCAGATGGTTCTTTTTCCGCTTCTGCTTTCTTAAAGTACTCCAAAGCTTCCTCATATTTATTCAGTTTAGATAAAAGCCATCCATACTCTCCATTTATCCAAGCATCATCTCTTCCCTGTTTCATAGCTCTTTCTATATACACCATAGCTTCCACATATTTATCCTGTTCTCCAAGATTCCAACCTATTTGTGAATTTAACCAATCATCTGCTTCTTCCATTTCTTCTGCTTTTCTCAAATATTCCAAAGCTTCTTTAAACTCATCAAGCATACCAAGATTCCAGCCTATTTCTCTATACAGCCATGCGTCGGGATCTTCCTCTATTTTTTCAGCCTTTCTCAAACACTCCAGAGCTTCTTTGTATTTATCTTGTTTTCCTAAATTCCATCCTAATTCTCTATTAACCCAAGCATCGTCTCTTCCTAATTCTTTAGCCTTTCTCAAATAGAATATAGCCTCTTCCACTTCCCCTAATTTTCCTAAGTTCCATGCAAATTCTGTACAAATCCAAGGAGTTAAATTATCTTTATCTTCTGCTTTTCTTAGATATTCCAAAGCTTCTTTTGGTTTTTTAGCTCTTCCAAGGTTCCATGCAATCTCTCTATACAGCCATCTGCTTGTATCTCCTTGTTCCTCTGCTTTTTTCAATCTCTCAATAGCTTCTTCATTTTTACCTAATTTTCCTAGATTCCAACCTATTTCTGTATTCAGCCACGAGTCAGCTTTCTCAAGTTCTTCAGCCTTCATTAGATATTTCAGAGCTTCTTCTTCCCTGTCTCCTTCCAGCCTACCTATACACCATCCATATTCTCTAAAGAACCAGGCATCACTCCTACCCATATCTTCTACTTTTTTCAAATATTCATAAGCTTTTTCATACTGATCTATTCTGTCATAATTCCATCCTATTTCACTATTAAGCCATTCGTCATCTCTTCCTAAGTCTTCAGCCTTTAAAAGATATTCAAGAGCTTCTTTATTTTTTTCCAATTTACCTAGATTCCATGCAAGAGTAGAGTAAACCCATGCATCATCTCTTCCTTGATCAACTGCTTTTTGTAAATAAGCAACAGCTTCTTCATCTCTTCCCATTTTTCCTAAATTCCAACCTATTTGTGAATTGGTCCATGCATCAGGTTCTCTCATTTTCTCTGATATAATAAGATTCTCAAGAGCCTCTTCATATTTTTTCAGTATACCTAAATTCCAACCTAACTCTTCAAATATCCAGTTATCATCTCTTCCAAGTTCTTTGGCTCTGTTTAGATAATACACTGCCTCTTCATTTCTATCTAATCTCCCCATATTCCAACCTAATTCACTATTGATCCATACATCATCTCTTCCCAATTCTTTAGCTCTATTTAGATAATATAATGCTTCTTTGCTTTTTCCTAAAGCTCCTAGATTCCAACCTATTTCACAACACAACCATGGATTCTCTTCCTCTTCTCCCTCTACTTTTCTCAAGTATTCAAGAGCTTCCTCTCTTCTTCCTAATTTTCCAAGTATCCACCCTGTTGTTGAGTTAGTCCATATATCTGCTTCCCCATTTATTTCATTTTCTGTAAGGAGCTCAAGAGCCTTATCATATTCCTGATTTTCTAAAAGTTCATCTACTCTGCTTTTTAAATCTTCCATTTTTCCTCCTTATTCTATATTTAAAAACATTGTTCTATTAAGTGTTTCAAATCCTTTGGCCTCATAAAAAGATAAAGCTTCAAAATTTTGCTCATAAACTTTAAGCTCTACTCTATTTATATTCCAATCTCTCGCCCAGTCTATTACACAATCTACCAACATACTTCCTATTCCTCTTCCTTTAAATTTTTCACTTACTACAAGATTATCCAATGCTACCCATTGCATATCCACTTTTACTGGAAAAGGCTGGTTTTTAGTTACCATTACTTCTGCTATCCCTGCTATCTCTCCCCCACGTTCAGCTACAAATATTTCCTTATATGGAGTTGCAATAATACTCTTTATATACTCAACAGGTCTTCCTTCCTCTTCTGCTTTCTTAAAAAGTTCTGGATATTTTTTCAAATGAAGTTCATCAACTTCTTTGTACAAAGCATTTATGCTTTCTATATCTTCCAATTTTACTGTTCTTATTATTATATCCATTTTTCCCCCCTTATATTAAGTACTTCTCTTTCAAAAAATAAAAAGAGGTCAGCCTTTGAGCCTTCCTCTTTATTTTAACATTATAATAGTTTTTCCGCTAGAGTGAGTTATATTAAAAAATATTTTATTCTGTATATGAGGCTGTAAATGTTATTACTGTCCCTTTTAAATTTTTTATCTTACTCTTTTGAGTATCCCATGTATATTCATACTCATAGACTATGCCCTCACTTTTAGTTGTTTTGTTTTTTTCCACAATTTCAAGTCCTATATCACTTTGAGAAACATTCAGAGTGTATTTCAAATTCATATCTCCTGTCCCATCAAGCGTTAATGTATGTCCTGATACTATTCCTTTCTGTCCATCTAGAAGGATTCCAAAATTAATATCACTTCTGTTAGAAATTATTGTGATAGGAGATTTTACTTCATATACAGCTGTTGCTCTGAAACTTGCTCTTTCACTTGAATAAATTGTAATTGTAAGAAATATAATAAATGGCAAAATTATTTTTTTCATTTTCCTCCTATCTGTATATTGCTGTCAGTCTTATTATTTTCATTTCCTCATTATTTGGAGTATCTTCTAATATAGATTTTCCGCTTTTTAAAAGTTCAATTTCACTATCTTTCAATTTTTTGCTTTTAAAAGTGATATTGAATACTGATTTAGAATTTTCTCCTCCACCTTTTGAAATACCTATATTTACTAAACTATTACCATCACTTGACAGTTCTACATTGTCATGATTAAATACAAGTCCGACATCTGTACCTTCCTGTGAAAAACTCAATTCAATCTTGGTAGGAACCTCTTCTTCTATTCCTTTCATCTCTATTATCAGACCTTTTAATGCAACTTCTGATTCCGCCTTCATTTTCTCTGAATTAGTATTTTGATATACCCCATATGAAAATTTAAATAATAAACAGAACAAGAAAAAATATTTAAATATTTTCATTTTGATCCTCCTTAATAAAGATCAAATCACCAACTTCAAAAACACCATTTGCTGCTGCTTCTGGTTTTATTGACAGTTCCATCTTATCTTTTAAAGGTTTATATTGCTCATCTTTAGAAGAAAGTTCCATGACATATTCTCCCTCTATCAAACCATCTAATATGAAAAAACCATCAAATTCAGGTTTTAAAGTTTTTATCTCTTTTCCATCTTTTTTTATAGTTATTCTCATTTTATTATATATATATGGAAGTTTATCCTCTGGAATATCTGCCCCTTCTAATTTTATATTTCCACTTAAAGATATAGTATTCTGGAAAGGAATATCTATATGCATTCCTGTAGATGGCATCATTTTATAGTATTTCTCCTCATTATAATATAAAAGAGGATCAATATATGTTCTATCTACTTTAACATTGAATTCACTATTAGATGAAATATCTTCAACCAGATAATTTCCATCTTCATCAGTTTCTACACTCTTACCTAAAACAGTTACTTTTATCTCTGATAAAGGTTCATCTCCCTCATCATATATTGAGTTAGAATTATTATCTATATAAACTTTTCCGCTTATCCATGAGTTAGAAATATTTTTTAGTTTACTGTTGCGTTGTAGATCTTCAAGCACAATTATCTTTTTAATTTTTGTTCCTACTTTCCTATCCTCACTTCTTTTGTCATTAGCTTCAAAAGAAACTTCAGTATTAAAGAATGGCAGTCCAAAATCTTCCAGATAAATTGTTGCATATACCTCTGTTCTAAAATGATCTTCATCTTTTTCTGAATATGTAAATCCTAAAGAGAGATCAAAATATTTTTTACTGTAGTAATTATTATTACGTCTTATAAATTTCACTGAATATTTATCAGTATCCATTTCCCATTTATTATTGTACTTTATATCTATCTCTGCTGTTATATTCCAGTTGTCAAAATATGATATCCCTGTCTGAAATCTTGTAGAATGCTTGTTTCTATTTTCATCCTCTTCATATTCCTGAAAACGATATTCTATATTATTACTTACATATCTCCTATTATATCCAACACTTGCTATGTAGTCTCTGTAATATTTGCCTTTAGATACCTCTACTTCATAACCAGCACCAACATTCAATCTTCCAAAACTTTTTCTGATATTGGCTCTGTATTTTTCCTCTTTATTTTCTTCCAGACTTATTCTTTTGCTGTACTTTTCTCCTTTTCCCTCTAAAATGAAATCATAAAAATTCTGCTTGTATTCCCAGATAAGAGTTCCATCATTCTTTTCTGTATCTTCATACCAGTTGATATTTGCCCAAAATGGAAATTTTATAGGTGGAGAGCTGAGATATATTCCATAGGCTCTTTGTTTATATCTATATCTTTCTTCTGATTTTCCTTTTAAATCATAATATCCTGCTTCCACTGTAACAAAATCATTAACTCCATATCTCAATGTTCCCCAGAAGTCATTATCGCCTTTTTTATCTACCTTCCCGCTCTGTATGTTGTAACTCCATTGGTTTTTATTAAGAGTCTTGTTATTAAGCCATAGGGAGATATCCTGCTGTATGTATGTTCCATCATCTTTATATATTCTTATATAATATTTATCAGTAAGAGATTGAGTATTTATATCTCTGAAAATATATCTTTGATTATCTGCATTTTGATAATCTATCAATATTCCATTTCTATATAATTCTACAACTGAACCTGAAGGAGCATATCCTTCAAATGTATTTCCATTTTTTTCTGTTACATCATATCTTGAAGATGAATCTAAGATGCTTATTCCATTAATATCTGTTTCCACATCATAAAAAGATGGGACTCTCATATAAAAACTTCCCAATATCACATCTTTTTTATCCATTACATCTTCATAATTTAATGATAAAGATTCTACTTCAAATTTTTTTCTATTTTTTCTGCTGTCATCAAAAATACTAAATTCCCCATCTAATTCACCATACAATAACTGAGTAGAGTAATTCACTGACAATGAACTTCCTCTGCTCTTCTCCAAATCATTTTTTTCATATTCTACTTGAATAACTCCTGGAGAAAAAAACTTTTATTATCTATATATTCATGTTTTTTTCCTGTTTTATCTCCTTTTGACATACCTCTTCTTTTTTGTTCCTGCTCATATCGTATGTCAGCTGGAATTTTAAAATCAAACTGTATATTTATATTCAACATAGCCAGATCGAATTTTACATTTTTTACTGGAAAAATTTTATTCAGCTGCTCAATCTCTACATATAGTTCTTCGTTATCTACAAACGATATGTCTGAATCAAATTTCCACTGAATTTTCCTTTTATCTGGAAGTATTCCCTTGATCATCTTATTTTGAAAATCCACTTCTATCTCATTCAATTCTATAGTATAAAGAAACTCTTTCATAGGAAGATATCCAATCCCCTTCAACTCATCTATATAGAGAGGAAAAAATTCTTCTTTTATTCTATTTACCTGTAAATCCATATTTCCATCAGTAATATTTTCCATATCTATTGAATAACCAAATACAGCTATCAGAAAAAAAGCACATAATACAATTAATTTTCTCAATTTTTATACTCCACATATATTGGATTTCCAATTTTTTCTCTGGAAGATTTAGGCTTTACTTTATGATTGATATATAGGTTTCCTTTTATTTCTAAATCCAACTCTCCATTTTTATCAAGTATAAGAGCATCATCATTTAAAATAACAGGATCAGTTATATATACTCCATCTTCCAATTCAAAATGAGTATCCATTTCTACTTTTATCTCTTCAAAGGGCGTTCCCTTTATATTAAGTATAAGGTTTCTAAGTGGAGGAACTTTCTTAGAAGAGGAATTTTTTATGATAGTACCAAAATTAAACCCTTGTTTTTCAGTTATTATCAATGGTTTTAAGTCCTGGGAAAGACTTATTACTGTCAATATCAAGAAAATACATAAAAATTTCAATTTCATATTTTCTCCTTTATAAAAAAGGAGGATTCCTCCTCCTGATTTAATTTTTATATTTATTATTGAGTTATAGCAGTATCATCATATGCTACTGTAACTTTTAGTACTGCATCCGTTAAACTATCTTCTGCTTTTGTAGGTGCATATTTTAATTTTATAGTTGCTTTATTTTGTGCTTCAGTTGCATTTATTGTTAACTTTTTACCAACAGTTGTTATATCACTATCAGTTGTAAGAGTTACAAGTCCATTAAGTTGTGATAAATCAGCTGTAATAGTTACTGCTTCTCCTACAGTTCCCTTTACAGTTAAGTCGCTTGATTCCTCTTTAAATGATCCTGTGATAACTTTTCCAAAATTAATTTCAGAATTAGTAGCAGTTATTGTTAATTTTTCTATTGCAGTTCCAGTAATTTTTAAATCTACTGTTCCATCTGAATCTGCTCCCAATGCTGCTGTTGATAATGCTGCTAATATTGCTATCATAAAAAATACTTTTTTCATGATGCCTCATCTCCTTGTTTTATTTTAACTTTACAGTCTCACTATAAAGTATCTTACCTTTTCCTGATACATTTATTTCTACAGCTTCACCTTTTAAATCTTTAAGCTCTACCTTTACTGCTGCTGCTCTATCTTTTAAAATTCTTCCAGTCTTTTCTTCCATTTCTCCTAGTTTTTTACCCTTAGCAGAGAGATAATTTACTTTTACTTCTGGTCTTAAACTATATTTTCCATTATTTTTGATATTCATTGTAAGTTCATTATTTACAACTTTTATATTTGAAACAGCTATATCATATTCTGCTTTTCCTTTAGTTCCATACACTGTAAGCCCATGTCTTCCAGCTAAAGTCAATGTACTTTGTCCCTCTACCACCTCTGGAAGTTCCTCTATATATATCAGTCCTCTATATTCTCCATCAGGTTTATCTTTAGGAGCTCTTATAGAAAATTTTATTCTTCTTTCTGAATTTCCTTCTAATGTCATAGTTCTTGGATATATTCTCAGCCATTCTCCAAGATATTCTTCATCTTTTATATTTTCATCTTTTCCCGGATATATTTTTACTCTGATAGGTTCATTTGAATTATTTACAAGTATTATCTCCTCTGTAGCTGATCTATCCAGATTCATTTCAAATATCCCAGGGGCTACTGAAGTTCTAAAAAATGCAAAACTGCTCACTGTTACCATTAAAAACATGAATACAATACTTATTATTTTTTTCATATACGCTCCTCATTTAATCATAGGTTGCAGTAAAAACTATTGTATCCTCTGCTTCATCCCCATGATTCATTTTATTTAATGTTTCTGTATTATATGATATCTTAAATTTTTTCTCTTCTCCTTCAGACACTTTTTCTATCTTATAGAGATTTTTTTCATTACCGCTATAATCTACATCTTTAAGATTTATAGCTCCATTTGTATATTCTTCTTTTAATACAAATGTTAATATTTTTGTATTTTTATTGTTAGATCCTTTGATATAGTTTTCCATAACTATTTCATTTGTTTCCACTCCATCTACTTTTACAACTAATGAAGCATTGGCAACAACTTTCCCTGTTATTTTTATTACAGCAGAAACTTGTTGAAACTCCCCTGAATACAAGTTTAAACTTATTAACAAAAAACAAAAAATTTTTTTTATCATAAGCTGATCATCCCTGTTTTGTTTATTTTTTCCTCTATTTGGTATTTTTTTGAATAATTATGTCTTTAATCGGATTATAGTATATAAAATACATAAGTTCAATAAATATCTTTATTCCTTATTTTAAGATAAAATAACTAATTATATATACTAATATGCTTTTTTCGTTAAGGTTCTAAATTTCAGTTAATAAACTTCTTTTATTTGAATTTCCAAAGTTAAAGTGTAAACAAACTAAATTTTAATTGAAATAAATAACATAAAAAAAATCTATTTTTTGTATAAATAAAATAGATTTTTAGAAGGTTATAAAATCACAATTAGTCCCTCAAAAACAAAAAACAGGCTTAAAATACGCCTGTTTTCTTATTTTAAATATTTATAATAATCTTTCTGCTAAACGTACTTTTACTAAAGCTTCATTTAGATTTTTTTCAGTCAGAAGAATATCTTTATCCTCTTTCAATTTATCTAATTTGGCCTTAGCCTCTTCAGCTTCTTTTCTAGCTCTTTCCAAGTCTATCATTTCACATGGCATAGCTTCATCAGCTAGCACAGTTACATTATTATTAGATATCTCTAGAAACCCTCCTGAAACAAAGTAACATTTTTCTTCACCATTGAGTCTGATTTTCATTTCACCAATAGCAAGTCCTGCAACAAAAGGTGAGTGATTAGGAAGAATTCCCATTTCTCCTTCAGTAGTTCTTACTAAAAGAAACTCTGCGTCTTGTTCCAAAACTTTTTCTTGATAATTTACAACCTTAACCTTAAAAGTTGCCATAATTATTCATCCCCTTTCATAAGGTCTCTTCCTTTAGCTACTGCCTCCTCTATAGTTCCTACAAATAGGAAAGCTTGTTCAGGGATATCATCATGTTTACCTTCAAGGATTTCTTTGAATCCTCTGATAGTATCTTTTACAGTAACATATTTTCCTTCCATACCTGTAAACTGTTCAGCAACAGAGAATGGTTGAGAGAAGAATCTTTGAATTTTTCTAGCTCTTGATACTGTAAGTTTATCTTCATCAGATAATTCATCCATACCTAGAATTGCAATAATATCTTGAAGCTCTTTATATCTTTGAAGAACTTCTTGTACTTCCCTGGCTACCTCATAGTGCTCTTTTCCTACTACTTCAGCTGATAGAGCTTTTGATGTAGAATCAAGAGGGTCAACTGCTGGGTAGATACCTAGAGAAGCTATATTTCTTGATAAAACTGTAGTTGCATCCAAGTGTGAGAATGTAGTTGCTGGTGCAGGGTCAGTAAGGTCATCTGCTGGTACATATACTGCTTGTACAGATGTTATTGATCCTGATTTAGTTGAAGTGATTCTCTCCTGCAAAGTTCCCATTTCTGTAGCAAGGTTAGGCTGATATCCAACTGCTGATGGCATTCTTCCTAATAATGCTGATACTTCAGAACCTGCTTGAGTAAATCTGAATATATTGTCTATGAATAGAAGAACGTCTTGTCCCTCTTTATCTCTAAAATTTTCTGCTACAGTAAGCCCTGTAAGTCCTACTCTAAGTCTTGCTCCAGGTGGTTCATTCATCTGTCCATAAACTAGAGATGTCTTAGATAAAACTCCTGATTCAGTCATTTCATCATAAAGGTCTCTACCTTCTCTTGTTCTTTCTCCAACTCCCGCAAAAACTGAAAGTCCTCCATGTCCCTTAGCAATGTTATTGATAAGTTCCATGATAAGAACTGTTTTTCCAACTCCAGCTCCTCCGAATAGTCCAATTTTTCCACCTTTTATATATGGTGCTAATAAGTCGATTACTTTTATTCCTGTTTCAAAGATTTCAGTTTCTGTTTCCTGCTCTTCAAAACTTGGGGCATCTCTATGTATAGGAAGATATTCTTCAGTTTCAATAGGTCCACCATCATCAACTGGCTGTCCTAGAACGTTTAATATTCTTCCAAGAACTGCTTTCCCTACTGGTACTTTTATAGGGGAACCAGTATCTATTACTTCCATACCTCTTTGCAGACCATCAGTAGAATCCATTGCTACTGCTCTTATTACATTGTTACCTAGATGCTGTTGAACTTCAAGTACAAGTTCCTTATCTCCTACTTTTACTTTCAATGCATTATATATACTAGGCAGCTGGTCTTTAAAAGACACGTCTACAACGGCACTGATAATCTGTGTTATAGTTCCTTTGTTCTCCACGCTATTGCCTCCTTATCTTTAATTTAGAGCTGCTGCTCCACCAACTATTTCAGTTATTTCTTGAGTAATAGCTGATTGTCTCTCTCTATTATATTTCAGATTAAGCTCTTTTATCATCTCTTCTGCATTATCTGTGGCACTCTTCATTGAATTTTTTCTTGCTGAATGTTCACTGGCAGTATTATTCAAAAGAGCCTGATATATCTCAACATTTAAATATTTAGGAAGAAGTGCAGACAATATAGTCTCTGCATCTGGTTCAAAAATATATGCTGTGTTTTCTGTAGCTTCTACTCTTTCTATAGGAATAAGTTTTCTTACTAAAAGGTCGCTTCTCAAAGCTGATACAAACTTATTATAGATCATATACACTTCATCAAAGATTCCATTATAGTAATATTCAACTATATTTTCACTTATCTCTTTTGCCTTATCTCCCATTGTCTCGGGAATAAGTTGGATATAGCTTGCTTTCAGATCATACTTTCTCTTAGAGCAGTATTCTCTTCCTTTTCTTCCTATAGCAATCACTGAAACCTCTTTTCCACTATTATTTCTCATGATTTTTTCCATTTCTCTAAGAGCATTGTTATTGAATCCTCCACAGAGTCCTCTGTCAGATGTCATAACTATTACACCTATCTTCTTGACTTCTTCTCTCCCATCAAAAAGAGGATGTTTTTCACTCTTAACTCCTGCTGCTATGTTAGATAGGATGTTATGGATGCTTTCAGCATAAGGTCTTGATTTAGCTACTAATGCTGAAAATCTTTTGAATTTTGTAGTAGAAACAATTTCCATGGCTTTAGTGATTTGGTGAGTAGACTGAACACTTTTAATTCTGCTTTTTATCTCTTTAGCTCCAGCCATTATCCCACCTCTTTCTAGTTAAAATTCTTTTTGAAAGCGTTGATAGCTTCTCCCAATTTTGTTTCCATCTCTTTACTTAAAGCTTTTTTATCTTTTATTTCAGCTAAGATATCTGTAGTATTTCTAAGTTCTGTTAGAAGTTCATCTTCAAATCTTCTTACTTTATCCACATCTACAGAATCAAGATATCCATTGATAACAGCAAAGAATGCAACTACTTGTTCTTCAACTGGGAAAGGTCTGTATTGTGGCTGTTTTAAAACTTCCATAATTCTGTTACCTCTTTCCAATTGAGCCTTTGTAGATTTATCAAGGTCTGATCCAAATTGTGCAAATGTCAATAGTTCTGTATATTGAGCTAGTTCAAGTTTAACTTTAGAAGCAACCTGTTTCATAGCTTTTATTTGTGCAGAACCTCCAACCCTTGATACAGATATACCAGCATTTATAGCAGGTCTGAATCCAGAGTTGAACAATTGAGAGTCTAGGAATATCTGTCCATCAGTTATAGAAATAACGTTTGTAGGAATGTATGCTGATACGTCTCCTGCTTGTGTTTCTATTATTGGAAGAGCCGTTATAGATCCTCCACCTAATTTATCAGATAATTTAGCTGCTCTTTCAAGTAATCTTGAGTGCAGATAGAATACGTCTCCTGGGTAAGCTTCTCTTCCAGGTGGTCTTTTAAGCAATAGTGACATTTCTCTATATGCTACTGCATGTTTTGATAGGTCATCATATACTATAAGTACATGTTCCCCTTTATCTAGGAAATATTCTCCCATAGATACTCCTGAATATGGAGCCATATATTGTAATGGAGCTGCCTCAGATGCTGTAGCTGCAACTATAGTTGTATATTCCATAGCTCCTGCATCTTCCAGTTTTTTATATATTTGAGCAACAGTAGATCTTTTTTGTCCAATTGCAACATAGATACATTTTACTCCTGTTCCCTTTTGGTTAAGGATAGCATCAATAGCAATAGCCGTTTTTCCTGTTTGTCTGTCTCCAATTATAAGTTCTCTTTGTCCTCTACCAATAGGTACCATCCCATCAATAGATTTGATTCCTGTTTGTAATGGTTCAAATACTGGTTTTCTAGAGATGATTCCTGATGCTTTTCTCTCTATCTCCATATATTTTTCAGCTTTAATTTCACCTTTTCCATCAATTGGTTCTCCAAGAGCATTTACAACTCTTCCTAGTAAAGATTCTCCAGCTGGAACAGACACAACTCTTCCAGTTGCTCTTACTTCATCTCCCTCTTTTATCAGAGAGAAGTCTCCAAGTATAACTGCTCCTACATTATCCTCTTCAAGGTTCAATGCCATTCCCATAACACCATGTGGAAATTCCAATAGCTCTCCTGACATTGCACTGCTCAATCCATAGACTCTGGCTATACCGTCTCCTACTTCTAAAACAGAACCTGAAGTTTTTATATCAAGACTTTTTTTATAGTTCTCAATCTCATTTTTGATTATGCTGCTTACTTCTTCTGGCCTAATTTTCAACTGATTACACCTCCTGCTTTCCAAGCCTTTCTATTTTTTTCTTAGGGAATTCAACTCTTTACGTATAGATCCATCAGTTACCTGATCTCCTATTTTAATGATACCTCCACCTATGATGGCTTTATCAATTTTAACTTCAAGGTTGATTTTTTTCCCTGTTTTTTTCATTAATTTTTCTATTAATTTTTGTTTTTGTAGCTCACTTGGTTCAACAGCAAAGGTTGCCTCAACATCAAGTATCTGATTTTTTTCATAGTATATTTTCAGATATTCTGCCACAATATTTCTTATGTTTTCCATTCTTTTTTTATCAAGAATATAAAACATTATATTTAAAGTACCCTCATCAGAATCTTTAAAGATAGAGCTTAAAACTTTTTTCTTTTCATCTTCTTCAATAAGAGGATGTGTGATAAAAGTTTTAAATTCATTATCATTTTTATATAATTCCATGAGAGCATTTAGCTTTTCATAAATGGGTTTTACTTTGTCAGTAGATTCAGCGATTTCGTAGATTGCTTCTGCATATCTTCTTCCTACTTGATTATCAATCATCTTTCTTCCCCTACCTCTTCTATAAACTCATCTATTAAGGTAGACTCAAGTTTAGGGTTTATTTTTTCTTCAATCAGCTTTTCAGCTAATCTTACAGCCAAATCTTTTACCTCATCCTGAAGTTCTTTTCTTACATCTGATTTCATTTTAACAGCTTCAAGTTCAGCATTTTTTATGATCTTATCTCTTTGATCTTTAGCTTCGCTCAAAATGTATTCTCTTCTTTCATTAGCTTTATGTTCAGCTGTTTTCAGAATTTCATTTGCTTGAAATTTAGCTTTCTTCAGTAGTTCTTCAGCTTCTTTCTGAAGTTTCATTGCTGCTTCTTTATTTACATTAGCATCATTTAAATCGCTTGTTATTTTTGCTTTTCTTGTCTCAAGCATTTTTCCTAAAGGTTTCTTAAAATATTTGTTAAATACAAAGACAAGTATAAAAAAGTTGATTATCTGCCAGAACATATTGACATCTATCGATACTGCTGGCATAATTGTTGTCGCCAAATTCTCTACCTCCTTTCCAGATGATGATAAATTTCTCTTTTTATTTCAAAGAAATTATCCTAACATTCCTACGAAAGGGTTAGCATATAATAATATCAAAGCGATAACTAGAGAGTAAATACCAGTTGACTCTGCAACTGCTTGTCCAAGTATCATTGTAGAGATAATATTACCTTTTGCTTCTGGCTGTCTAGCTACTGCTTCTACTGCTTTACCTGCTGCATAACCTTCTCCAATTCCTGGTCCTAATCCAGCGATCATTGCACAACCTGCTCCAATTGCTGATGCTGCTAATACTATAGTTTTTGCTAATAACATTTCGTTCATATTTTATTACCTCCTAAAGTTCTATTGTTTTTTTATCTAGTCTGTATACTCCGCATCTCCCAAAGAGCCTTGGATATATACCATACTCAACATAATGAATACAAAACTTTGTACCAATCCCATAAACAGATCAAAGTACAAGTGCAAAGGTGCTGGAACTATTGCTGGTGCTGCCATATAAAGAAGCCCCATGATAACTCCACCTGCGAACATGTTCCCGAAAAGTCTGACAGAAATATTAACTGGTTTAGCAAACTCTCCAACTATGTTCAGAGGAAGCATAACAGGTATTGGTTCGATAAATCCTTTCAGATATCCTCCAAAACCATTTGTTGATATATTTGCTTTTAGGAAAGCAAACGTTGTAAGTAGTGCCAATCCTACTGTAGTATTCAAATCGGCTGTTGGTGATCTAAAAGCTGGTGCTAACTGAAACACTCCATTCTCTACTGAATACCATGGTATAGGAAAGAATGTTACTATGTTAGATGTGAATATAAATAAAAAAAGCGTTGATATGTAGGAAAAATACTTTTTCTTCCATGATCCCAGCATCTGCTCAATTATAGCATCTAAAAAGTCATATACACTTTCAAGCATTATTTGAGCCTTTCCTGGTATCATTTCCAATTTTTTAGTTCCCAGTTTAAATAAAATAAACAGTACCAAAATGATAAACCAAGTGGTCACAACTGTTATAGTTACTGGTAACCCATATCCCCCATTAGCCATTTCCATTGCAAATGGCATCTTATGAAGAAATTCAGGAAGAGGGAGAAAAAATACAATTCTTGGTCCTTCCACCAAAGGGGGTGTTACGAACTCTATTGCTCCTAATCTCATCTGTTAAAACCCTCCTTTCATTGCGTCATCTTAGATATTTGTCTCTAAGCTTCAATATATTTTCAGAAAGAATTATTAAAAGTATATTTGCCTTTACATTCAATAATCCTATTGCTGAACCTAATAACATGGGTAGCCCAAAAAAATGAGCCATTATACCAAGATATATACCATAAATGGCATATCTTTTTGCATAACCTATAAAACCCCTTTTTCTCGAAATATTTTCAGAAGCAGCTATGGATTTTATATCAAGGCAAAGTAAATAGAATACAAAAATAGACATCACACTACCTGAAAACATTCCCAGATAGACATATTCACTTTTCACTAATACTCCATATATAAGAATAATGACTACTGTCACTGCTGCTCTTTTAAAAATTCTTTTTATATCATTCATTCCATCACCTTTTCTACTTTTTCATTATCAGCTTATATGCACTGTAAAAGCCGCTTACTATACCTATTAAAAGCAGTAGAATAAATAATATCGTGCTTTTAAAAAAATATTTCTCAATCATTTTATAAACAAATACATAAAGAAGGATATTTCCAGCTATCAAAAAGCCAAGATACCCTAGTAATGAGAAATTCTTAATTAATTCTTTAGTTATCCATTTCATGAATAATTCACCATCTATACTGTATAATTTTATAATGTTTCTCACTTTTAGTCAATGTTTTATTTCTATTCTGGAAATAAATTGTCATTTACTTACCGTTTTGGTATTATTTTTTTAACAAATAAACATTTCGTTTGCCTGCAATTTCATTATTTTCTATAATTCTTATCAGTTTAAGTCCAGATTCTTTTACAGAATCCTCAATTTCTTTCTCTGTAAATATCATTTTGCTATAACTTTCTGTAATTTTATCAAATGTTCCCTTAGAATTTTTTACAAAATATGTAGCATCTATGTAGTCTATTCCTTCTTCTATTTCATGTTCCCAGATACAAGTTAAATCTTTTCTATTGTCAACAAAGAGATCATTTGGAAACATCATTTCCATAAATTCTCTGTCCACTACATCAAAAATATATACTCCTTCATCTTTTAAAGAATTTTTTACACTTATAAAATGACTTGTAAGCTCCTCTGTAGAAAGAATATGATTCACTGTATCAAAAAGAGCCACCATTATATCATATTGAAATCCTGTATTAAAATCTACCATATCCCCAAGAAATAATCTAACTTCTCTATGTTTTAATTTTCTGTCTGCTATTTTAAGCATTCCTTCAGATAAATCTAAACCATGGCATTTATAATTTTTAGCCATTCTTAAAAGCAATTCTCCTGTTCCGCACCCAATGTCCAGCAACGCTTTTCCTTGAGGCTTTCCTTCTGCAATAAGACCTTCTACTACCTTTTCCCATGCTCCATAATCTGAATATTCCATAAATTTATCATAGATTTTAGAAAAATATTTATACATATTCTATTCACCCTGTTTATGCTAATTCTTTTTTTACAATTTCAGCAATTTCATTAACTACTTTTTCCACCATAGACATATCTTTTCCTTCTACCATTACTCTTACCAACGGTTCAGTTCCAGATGTTCTTACCAATACTCTTCCTAGACCTTCCATCTCTTTTTCTTTCAAAGCTATAAAGTCAGTTATATTTTTATTTTGATTCCAGATATTCTTCTTCTTGTTGTCCACTGTTACATTAATAAGTTTTTGAGGCCAGTCCTTTATATCTTTTATCATTTCATCAATATATTTTTTCTCATCTCTCAATGCCTCAACCAATTTAAGCGATGTAAGTATTCCATCTCCAGTAGTTGCATGTTCCAAAAGTATAATGTGACCTGATTGTTCTCCTCCAATAGCAGCTTCACTTGCTATCATTTTTTCAAGAACATATCTATCTCCTACATTTGCTCTTAACAGTTCTATTCCATTTTCTTTAAGATAATTTTCAAGACCCATGTTGCTCATTACAGTTGTAACTACTTTGTTTCCTTTTAAATGTCCTTTTTTCTTCATAAGAAGAGCCAGAACAGCTATTATTTTATCTCCATCTATTATATTTCCGTTTCTGTCAACAGCCATAAGTCTGTCAGCATCTCCATCATATGCCAATCCCAAATCAGCCTCATAACCTACTACTACTTTTGCAAGTATTTCTGGATGTGTAGAACCACATTTTACGTTAATATTTCTTCCATTAGGTGCATCATTTATTACTACAACCTCTGCCCCCAATGCTAAAAATACATCTCTAGCTATTCTGTAAGCTGATCCATTAGCTGTATCAACTATTATTTTCATTCCAGTAAAATCACCTTTTACACATGACAAAAGATGATCTCTATATAGAAAATATTCATCTTCAGCATATTTAAATCTTCCTACTTCATCTCCAGCTATGGCATCTTTAGTTATTTCAGCATAATCATCCATCAATCTTTCGATTTCTGCTTCTGTTTCATCTGGAAGTTTATATCCATTTGACCCAAATACTTTAATTCCATTATCTTTAGCTGGATTGTGAGAAGCTGAAATCATTATTCCTGCATCTGCTCCCTTAGTTCTAGTGATATGTGCCACTGCTGGTGTAGATATAACTCCTACGAAATCTATATCCACTCCCATAGAGTTTAATCCTGCTGTAAGAGCTGATCTCAACATATATCCAGATCTTCTTGTGTCGCTTCCCATTATGACTTTTATTTTACCATTATTTTTTTTCTGTTTAAGATAATATCCCAGTGCATAACCTAATCTGAGTGCTATATCTACTGTAAGGTCTCTGTTTGCTTCTCCTCTGATACCGTCTGTTCCAAAATATTTTCTCATAATTCATTACCTCTTCTTAAATTTAATTTTTCTCCAATAAAACCTGTTATTATTCCTGCCACTACACCTATAGCTAAAAAGCCCCATACAAACATCATTATAGATTTTGAATACAGGGTGATATTTCTAAAAATCAGAAAATATACGACTATAAGCTGAATCATATTGTGAAGAAAGGCAGAAAGAGAACTGATTGCTAAAAGAGAAAGGTATTTCCTGAACTTATAAAGCCCAACCATAAATAAAGTAGTTATTCCTCCAGCTGATAAACTTATTATAAAACCGGGGGTGAAAAGAGTTCCTAACATAAGAGCTTGAATAAAGATTCTAAGCAGTACAACCTCAATCGCAAGCTTAGAATCAAATTTTTCAAGAGCTATTAAAACAGCTATATTAGATAATCCTATTTTCATCCAAGGAAAAGGTTTTGGAATAAAATTTTCTGCCAGAGAAAGATACAGTGCAAGTAGAACTAATGCTGTCAAATATATCTCTCGTCTATTTTCTTTCATTCTTTATACCCTTAACGCTGCTTCCATTCCTAGTTTATCACTATATCTTTCTAAGATTGGTTTTACTTCTACATTTACAAACTCTTCTGTTTGCTCAGGTGCAAAACCTATAAAATTCTTAGGTGATAAAATTTCCAGCAATCTATCTTTATCTAAGTTAAAGTATTTATCATTTAATATTCTCTCAATAAGGTCATTTTCCTTTCCTTCTATTTTCACCATTTTTCCAGCTTCCATAGAGTGAACTCTTATTCTTTCATGAAGTTCCTGTCTGTCTCCACCATTTTTTACACATTCCATTATAATGTACTCTGTAGACATAAATGGAAGTTCAGACATTATACGTTTTTCTATCATTTTTGGATAAACTACTAATCCATCTAAAACATTTTTCCAGATTATCAATATAGCGTCTATTGCTAAGAAGGCCTGTGGAAGTGATAATCTTTTATTAGCTGAATCGTCAAGAGTTCTTTCGAACCATTGAGTAGATGCCGTCATAGCTGTACTTTGCTGAAGGGCTATAACAAATTTTGCAAGAGAAGATATTCTCTCACTTCTCATTGGATTTCTCTTATAAGCCATAGCTGATGATCCAATCTGACTTTTTTCAAATGGTTCTTCTACTTCTTTTAAATGTTGTAAAAGTCTTAAATCATTTGTAAATTTATGAGCTGACTGAGCTATATTTCCAAGAAGATTCATTACTTCTGAATCAACTTTTCTGTCATAAGTTTGCCCTGTAACAAGGAATCTTTTATCAAATCCCATTTTTTCTGTTATCTTTTCATCTAAAGCTTTTACTTTAGAAAAGTCATCATTAAATAATTCTTTAAAACTTGCTTGAGTTCCAGTAGTTCCTTTAACACCTCTGAATCTTAAAGTCTTTTCTCTGAATTCAAGTTCTTCCAAGTCAAGAAGAAGACTTTGAAGCCATAGAGTGGCTCTTTTTCCTACTGTAGTTAATTGTGCTGCTTGAAAATGAGTAAATCCTAATGTTGGAAGATCTTTGTACTCCACAGCAAATTTTGACATTTCAGATATTACATTTACAAGTTTAGTTTTAACTATATCAAGCCCATCTTTTATTTGGATAAGATCTGTATTATCTCCTACAAATGCACTTGTAGCACCAAGGTGGATTATAGGCATAGCTTTTGGAGCTTGTGTCCCAAATGTATGTACATGTGCCATTACATCATGTCTAAATTCAGACTCTTTTTTTGCTGCAAGTTCATAATCAATATTATAGATATTAGCTTTCATTTCTTCTATCTGTTCATCAGTTATGTGCAATCCTAGTTCCTTTTCAGATTCAGCTAAAGCTATCCAAAGCTTTCTCCAAGTAGAGAATTTTTTATCAGGTGAAAAATTCTCAAGCATCTCCTTTGAACTATATCTTTCTGCTAAAGGGTTTGAATAAATGTTCATATTCATTTTTTATTTACCATCCTTTTTATATATTTATAGGTTTTTGTTTTCATAATTTTTGATAATACAAAACTATTTCATCAATTAATCAATTTTTGACCATTATGTAAGCTGCTTCCCCTGTATCAGTATAATAGTTTTTTCTGGTAGCTATCTGTTCAAAACCATTTTTCTTGTAAAATTCTATAGCTCCTATATTATTTTCTCTAACTTCAAGCATTATAGGTATCTGTCCAAGAGATGAAATATAACTTAAAAGTTCTTCCCCAACCCCTTCTCTTCTATGCTCTTTTTTTACTGCAATTTTCATTATTTCCCACACATCAACACTATCATAAAGTATCACATAACCTGCTATTTTTTCTTCTTTTTTTACAATAAGAAATCTATATCTATCTATTTCTTCCATCTCTTCCAGTTGTTTTTCTGAAAATGCTGTATTACAAAATATCTCTTTTTCCATTTCAGCTATTTCTGAAAGATTTTTTCTATCAATTAATTTTTCTATCAATTTTTACTCCTATTTCAAAAGCTTTATTCTGTTCAACGGCCAGAATCTTACAAAAGCTTCTCCTTTTATCCTGTCTTCACTTACAAATCCCCACATTCTTGAATCATAACTTCCATTAGTATTATCTCCAAGAGCAAGGTAATAATCTTTTTCTGATATTAATGCTACATTTTCACCTTTAAGTATTCTGTTTACATATTTAGAATCATGTATCAAATCCAAAAGCATTCCTGTTTTTTCTCCATTTACTCTAAATTCAAGATCTGGAAGTATCTCTCCAACTGCTCCAGGATTATCTACAAGGTACTTTTGTACTTCTCCAACATTTATCATATTTTCTCTAAATAATTTTGAATAATCTTTTCCAGGAATTATCTCTACAGTGTCACCTTTTTTAGGTACTATCCATTTCTCATTTCCTATTTCTCCAATATTTGTATACTCTCTAGTTGTTATCTCTTCACCATTTACATAGAGATGGTTATTTTTTATATTTACTGTTTCTCCAGGAAGTCCCATTACTCTCTTAGTATAAAGTACCTTATTTTGAATAGGTTCTTTAAAGACAATAATCTCTTCTCTTTTAGGTTTTCTAAATTTATAAATAAGCATATTACCAAAAAGTCTGTCTTTCGGCATTATTGTTGGTATCATAGAACCTGTGGGTACAAGGAAATTTCCAAGATAAAATTTTTGTATGATAAGAACTAAAATAAGAGCTGTTCCTATTGTTTCTACCAAATTTATAGTTGATCTGATTCCTTTACTCAACACTTTTCCTTTTATATTAAGTACCATGATGACCTTGTCAGCAAATTTATCTCTATATATTTTTATGGTATCTGTCAAAGCTTTTTCTTTAACAAAAATATACACAAATATTGCTGTCAGTATCACATAGAAAATACCATTCAGTATTATTTTACTTTTCTCCATCTACAATCACTCCAATTTTATTTTTCCCCAATACAATCATTTTATCATAAATCTAAAAAAAAAAATACCTAAATAAAGAAAAAAGCCAAGGATAAATCCTTGGCTTCTGTTATTATTTTCTGATTTCTTTGATTCTAGCTTTTTTACCAGAAAGTCCTCTAAGGTAATAAAGTTTAGATCTTCTAACTCTTCCGATTTTTAATACTTCGATCTTATCGATCATTGGAGAGTTCATAGGAATTATTCTTTCTATTCCTATTCCTGAAGTTACTTTTCTAACTGTGAAAGTTTTTGCAATTCCTCCACCGTTTACTCTGATAACTACACCTTCAAATAACTGAACTCTTTCTTTGTTTCCTTCTTTTACTTTGTAGTATACTGCAATAGTATCTCCAGCTTTAAATGAAGGGATGTCAGTTCTTAAGTAGTTTTGTTCTACTAATTGAATTAATTTTTCTTTCATTATTTCTCCTCCTTGAGATATTCATTTAATTATTTTGATTAAAGCGGAATATCCATTTTAACTTAGATAGTTTATCATATTAGCAGGATAATGTCAATCCAATTTCTTACTTTTTAAAAATATCTATTATGAATATTTTATCAAGAATTTATGTTTAATTAAAATATTTTTTTATAACACAATATATATCTTTAACTTTATAAAGTTAACATAATACAGTATACTTTTCAAAATTTTATTGTGGTTTTAGAAATTTTTTTATGCTAAAATGGCTACTAACTAGGTTATACTAACATGGAGGTGCTGTATGAAAGAATTTAAAAGTAACCCTTTAGTTATTTTGAAGAATGTTCTCTTTGCTGTTTGTGCAGGTTTTGTTTTAGCAATTATAGCAAATTTTTTCCTTTCTCCAACTATTTCTAAAGGTCTTGGGGCATTAGCGTTTCTTGGGGGAACATATTTCGCTGTAGTTCTTGATAACATCAGAGTTGTTATAGATGGTGACAAGCTCACTTTCTATCGTGGCAAAAAGGAAACTCATAGCTTTACAATAAGTGAATGTTCTTTTCATTCTCTGATACGTTCTACTACTGGAGACAGTTCTTGTGATCTTACTATTAAAACTCATGAGAACGATTATGGAACAACTATTGATTGCAGTATGCTGGGAAGAGGACGTTATCTGCAACTATTAGATGCACTTGGTTTCAATGATCAGGAACCTGTAAATATCTCTACAACAAAAAGAAATAAATAAAAAAATTATTATTTATTAATTTAACTTTAATACCAAATTATGAAAGGCAGGTTTTTATGGAAAATTCTTTTTCTACATTTCTGACTGGACCTGGAAGATATATTCTTATAATATGTGTTGTATATCTTTTAATAGGTCTCCCATTAACAATGTTATATCTAAAGAAAAATAAAGCAAAAGCTAAATCTTATTTAGAAGAAAATCCTGATTCAGCTAAAATGATGATAAGTACACGACTGGCCTTTGGCAACCTTTCTGATGCTTTAGTTATCATCTATATTAATAATGAAGCTCCAGTTCATTTCTATGCAAAGAGAAAATTAGGATATTTTCTTCGCCCTGGAAAAAATATTATAGAAGCTGAAGCTTCTTGGACAAGAAAAGGTCTTACCAAAACTACTACCACCACTACTGGTCCAATAAAAATAGAAGTTGAAGCAGAAGCTGAAAAAAATTATATATTAAAATATGATACAGAGGAAAATAACTTTATTTTCGAAGAATTTATAGAAGAACAATAAAAATAAAAAAGCCTTGGTGATACATATGTTAAAAAATAATAGAAAAAAAAGTGTTTATACTATTTTATGGTTATTGCTGTTTTTTACTATTGGAATTATTATTATTACTCTATTTCTATACCCTATTTATTCTGGAATACTAGGATTAATTTGGAATAAAATAATTCTTCCATTTGAAATGGCATTATTCCCCACTGTTTTTGTATATCTGGGATTACATGAATTTCTACATCAGGAAAAAGAAAAAAACGGGAAAATATCCTTTACACAAAAAATTATAACCTTATTAGGATGCCTGTGTTGTATTCCATGGTGTTTAATGATTTTTACTCAAGAAGAGGGACCCATTCATGCTATATCAGACCTTATAAAAGGACCTGTTACTGAATCTCTTTCCTTTAGTTCAATACACTATCAAAGAAATTACAACCATATAATATATACTAAACCATATTTTAACCTATGGCTGTTAAAAAGTGATTCTTCTGCAAATTATATTATATTAAAACTAGAAAACAGAAATTCACGCTTAATTGAACCATTATCTAAAAAATTCATTATAAATAATACTGTTTGGAATACTCAAAAGATCCTGGAATCATTTAAAGAGGATTCTGATGTATCAATTTATTCTTCTGAACTTGATATACAGGATATTCCAGATATAAAAGTTACATATTATCCAAGAAGTATGGTTTTTGTTTCTATAGAATGTGATTAACTAAAAAAAGAAGCTGTCTAAAAATTTTAGATAGCTTCTTTTAATTTATTTTTTATTAAATATTACAGGAGACTTTCTTACAGGTGGTTTTGGTTTTATTTTCATATAACCTAATGTCAAAGGACAAACCACATGATAATTCTCTGGTACTCCATATTTTTCTTTAAATTCTTTTGTATTGAGTATGTATTCGCCAAAACCTATCCAACAGCTTCCTATCCCCATTTCATAAGCTCCCAGCATTATATTTCCTGCCACAAGGGAACAATCATAAATATTCCAGTGGGAATCTGTATTCCCATATATTATTACTAGAGTTTCTGCATCATAAAATACATTGTATTTAGGATTTTCCACCCAGTTTTTATATTGCTTCAAATATGGAAATTCATCAAAATCTTCAACAAGATGTTTTTTTATCTCTTCAGATAATTTTTTTATTTCTTCTTTATCTTGTATAACAACAAAACCCCATGGTTCCATAGCAGATCCTGTAGCTGCTTTTGTTCCTAATTCTAAAAGTTCATTTATTATTTTTTAAGATATTGGTTCATCTTTATATGAACGAATACTTCTTCTTTCATTGATACAAGAGATTATACTCATTACTATTCCTCCTTTTTGATATTTCTTTATATATTATATCATATTGAATGAAATAGCTTATTTTATACTTTGATGTATAAAGTCTTTAAATTTATTGTTTCATTATAAAAAATTTTCCAAAAAATAAAAAAATGGCGCTTCCTAATGGACTTGAACCATTGACACTGCGGTTAACAGCCGCATGCTCTACCGACTGAGCTAAGGAAGCACACATTTGTGCTTGGCAAGTTCCTATCCTCCCGGGAGGCTTCCCTCCAAGTACTTTCAGCGTTTACGGGCTTAACTTCTGGGTTCGGAATGGGACCAGGTGTACCCCCGCAGCTATTCTTACCAAGCTGTGTGTGTATTATTTCTAATAGACACTTGAAACTATATAGTAGCATACGCTTTCGCGCTTTCAATCTTTAGGTTAAAACTTTGACTTATTAGTATTGGTCAGCTAAAAGCCTCGCAGCTCTTACACCCCCAACCTATCAACCTTCTAGTCTCGAAGGAGTCTTAAAGAATACTTATCTTGAAGCTGGTTTCCCGCTTAGATGCTTTCAGCGGTTATCCGTTCCAAACGTGACTACCCAGCTGTGCCACTGGCGTGACAACTGGTACATCAGAGGTTTGTCCATCCCGGTCCTCTCGTACTAAGGACAGATCTTCTCAATATTCTAACGCCTACAGTGGATAGGGACCGAACTGTCTCACGACGTTCTGAACCCAGCTCACGTACCGCTTTAATGGGCGAACAGCCCAACCCTTGGGACCTTCTCCAGCCCCAGGATGCGATGAGCCGACATCGAGGTGCCAAACTTTGCCGTCGATATGGACTCTCGGGCAAAATCAGCCTGTTATCCCCAGGGTAGCTTTTATCCGTTGAGCGACGACCCTTCCATTCGGAATCGCCGGATCACTATGTCCTGCTTTCGCACCTGCTCGACCCGTCAGTCTCGCAGTTAAGCTCTCTTATGCCATTGCACTCTGCGGTTGATTTCCATCCAACCTGAGAGAACCTTTGAACGCCTCCGTTACTCTTTCGGAGGCGACCGCCCCAGTCAAACTGCCCACCTAGCACTGTTTCCGTGGCTACAAACCACAGATTAGAATTTCGACATTGAATGGTTGGTATTCCACCGACAACTCCAATACAGCTAGCGCCATATCTTCATAGTTTCCCAACTATCCTATACATGCAATGCCAAAACCCAATACCAAGCTACAGTAAAGCTCCATGGGGTCTTTCCGTCCTACTGTAGGTAACCGGTATCTTCACCGGTAGTACAATTTCACCAGGCCTCCCGTCAAGACAGCGCTCAAATCATTACACCATTCGTGCAGGTCGGAACTTACCCGACAAGGAATTTCGCTACCTTAGGACCGTTATAGTTACGGCCGCCGTTCACCGGGGCTTCAATTCGGAGCTCTCACTCCTCCTCTTAACCTTCCGGCACTGGGCAGGTGTCAGCCCATATACATCGCCTTACAGCTTAGCATAGACCTGTGTTTTTGTTAAACAGTTGCTTGAGCCTCTTCACTGCGACCCCCAAATGCTTCATAATGCGTAATTACTAACATTCAGGGGCACCCCTTCTCCCAAAGTTACGGGGCAATTTTGCAGAGTTCCTTAACGAGAGTTAGCCTGTCCGCCTTAGATTTCTCATCCTGACCACCTGTGTCGGTTTCGGGTACGGGCAGTTATACCTTAACGTTAGAAGCTTTTCTCGGCAGCGTGGGATTTGTGCATTCATCTTACGACTATATATCACACCTCAAGTCTAATCTAGCGGATTTTCCTACTAGACCACTCTACATGCTTTTACGGGAACTTCCGTTCTCCCGCGCACATACCCTTCTGCGTCCCTCCATCACAAAATATAACTGGCACAGAAATATTAATCTGTTTTCCATTCGCCTACGCATTTTAGCCTCGGCTTAGGTCCCGGCTTACTCAGGGAAGACAAGCTTTACCCTGAAAACCTTGGTCTTCCGGCGAGGGGGATTCTCGCCCCCTTTCTCGCTACTTATTCCTGCATTCTCACTTCTGATACCTCCAGAGTTGCTTACGCTTCTCCTTCAACGGCCTACAGAACGCTCTCCTACCAATTGCTTACGCAATTCCACAGCTTCGGTTTATAACTTAGCCCCGTTACATTGTCGGCGCAGAGACTCTCGACCAGTGAGCTATTACGCACTCTTTAAAGGTATGGCTGCTTCTAAGCCAACCTCCTGGTTGTTTGTGAATCTCCACCTCCTTTCCCACTTAGTTATAATTAGGGACCTTAGCTGGTGGTCTGGGTTGTTTCCCTTTTGACAATGGAAGTTAATTCCCATAGTCTCACTCCTGAGCTTTGAATTATGGTATTCGGAGTTTGATTGAATTCAGTAAGCAATATGCCCCCTAGTTCATTCAGTGCTCTACCCCCATAATTAAACACTCAAGGCTGCACCTAAATGCATTTCGGAGAGAACGAGCTATCTCCTAGTTCGATTGGCTTTTCACCCCTAAACCTACCTCATCTCCCAACTTTTCAACGGCGGTGAGTTCGGGCCTCCACTGTGTCTTACCACAGCTTCACCCTGGACAGGCTTAGATCACCAGGTTTCGCGTCTACGCCCAGCGACTATGTCGCCCTGTTCAGACTCGGTTTCCCTTCGGCTCCGTTATACTTAACCTCGCCACTGAACGTAACTCGCAGGATCATTCTCCAAAAGGCACGCCATCACTCCGAAGAGCTCTGACCGCTTGTAAGCACACAGTTTCAGGTTCTATTTCACTCCCCTCCCGGGGTTCTTTTCACCTTTCCTTCACAGTACTGCTTCACTATCGGTCACTGGGGAGTATTTAGGCTTGGGGGGTGGTCCCCCCGGCTTCCCACAGGGTTTCTCGTGTCCCGTGGTACTCTGGATCCTGCAGCGGGTCTTCTGGTTTCGTCTACCGGACTTTCACCGTCTTTGGTCTGCTTTCCCAAAACAGTTCGACTACCATAGCCTCCATCGCTTGATGCAGTCCACAACCCCGAAGAACCAGGTCCTTCGGTTTGGCCTCTTTCCCTTTCGCTCGCCGCTACTTAGGAAATCGATTTTTCTTTCTCCTCCTATTGCTACTTAGATGTTTCAGTTCACAACGTTCCCTTCCATACGCTATGGATTCACATATGGATACTTGAGGTTTGCTCAAGTAGGTTTCCCCATTCAGAAATCTCCGGATCGATGGCTGTTTGCGCCTCCCCGAAGCTTTTCGCAGCTTACCACGTCTTTCATCGGCTCCCAGTGCCAAGGCATTCACCCTGTGCTCTTTCTTGCTTGACCTTCTTGCAACACAAGCTCAGCTTGTGTCGGTTCTAAAAACAATAGCTTTTGTTCTTGGAATGATCATTTATAGCGAAATAAAATGTTGATTGCTTTACTACATTTTATTTTTCAATAAATTTCTCGATTTTATTGACTCTTGTTTGTCTTGTATTCAGTTTTCAAGGTGCATTCTTTCTTTTTGTTTCGGCCGTTCTTGCGACCGCCTAAGTATATTATCATGGGAACTATTTCTTGTCAACATCTTTTTTACATTTTTTTAAGATTTTTTTTACAAAATACAAAAAACCCTTTAAAACCAGGGCTTTTCGTCGAAAACTTTTTTTCATTTTACGCGCCTAACAGATGGAAAAATGCCGTTGCCGGGAACACGACCGCCAATGCCGGCAGCAAATTTGCCGCCCGCACTTCTTTGATTTTCGCAATATTCAGTCCCAAAATAAATGTCATCAAGCCACCTACGGCAATAAAATTCTGTATCGCCGAAGGATCAAGATAGGACATCATCCATTTCCCCGCGTAAAAACATAAGGACAATATGAGAAACTGCGGCACCACAATCAGATTCATGCCAAATCCCAGTGCCATGGCAAATATGGCTGCCGCGAAAATATCCATAACCGCCTTTGACATCAATATGGTCATATCCCCCGTTGCGCCTTCCTGAAAGGCACCGAAAATATTAGTTCCACTGGCACAGAGGGTCACTGCCACTACCAAATAAAACCGCATATAAATTTCTTTATCCCCTTCGATTTTGAAATGCAGATGATGCAGTCCATGCAAAAATCCCGTTTTGATTCTTCTGTCCAAGTCAGCCAATTCTCCTATAATCGTTCCCAATATCAGTGCCAGAAGCACC